>UMKV01031706.1_pt1 | contig 33701 bp, 32 predicted proteins | sample 1966381 | NCBI WGS metagenome assembly UMKV01 (sample SAMEA4836182, study PRJEB28245) | human gut metagenome | biome: gut microbiome; material: fecal sample | place: Denmark | collected 2008
GTTAATTACTCTCTAACTACTACACTTTTATGGTACTAAAAGCCCCGCCGAAGCGGGGCCGCTGTGGTTGTATTATGCTGCAGTAAAGCCCTGTGCCGCAAGGACCTCGATCAGTGCTTTATTTGCCGCGCCGGTCAAGGTTTCGTCTTTGCCGATGGTGTAACCTTCTACCATGAAGGCATAGGTTGGAGCTTTCATGTACTTCGGTTTTGCGCCGATGAAGCCGCCTACTGCCGCCGCAAGCTCTTTTCTGCGTGGGCCTGTTACGTTGTAGAAGATTTCCATGGTACCGGATTCCTCGCCGGGTCCTTCCGTGGCTGCCTGTTCCTCGATAGGCTCGGCGCTTTCTTCTGCCGGTTTCTCCGACGTTTCTGCCTCGGCTTTGAACAGGGCTGCAAATACCGGAGCCTCCGGGATAATGGCCAGTGCCGTTTCCTCTTGGGTTGCAGCTTCCGGGGATTCCTCCACCGGGGCTGCTTCCTGTACCGCCTTCGCGGCTGCCTTTGCTGCCGCTTTCGCCGCGCGGGTTACTCTGGCCCTTGCCTCCGGGAATACCTCCGGCAGCACGCCCGGCTCATAATGGATTTCAAAAGTGATCTTCCCGTCCATGTGTACGTTGAAATGGAAGTTGGTCATTTCCACCTCTTTGAGCATATCCGGCAGCTCAATGTTCTTGTACCTCTTAACTTCCTTACCCTCTACCATGAGGCAAACCGGAACCGCGTCCCTCAATTTCGCTGTGATTTTTCCTGTCTTCATAATGTTTTCCGCCTTTCGTATTTTGATATTTTGTACTGGCTGCTTGCCTTGTGAGTGACAGCTTACGCATTTTTGGTGTGAAAGCAAGCCTTTTTTTGAAGAAATTTCTCTTTTTTTCACCGGTACAAAAGCAACGAAAAGGGTCAGCCGTGGCGGTTCGTCTGGCCGGTGGTATCGGTATTTTATGCCCGCTTGAAAGGTTCTCCACAGTCCCCGCAGATTACATTGACCTCGCGCGTTGCCTGGATAATCGTACCGCAACAGGGGCATACATATTTGATACTGCGGTTAATGAATTTCTTACTGCCACCCTTGGAGCCTCCCTCTACCGTCAGACGGCTGGCATTGATACCGGTCTCGCCCAAGGCTTCCTTGATCCAAGCCTCCGCCTCCGGGGCCAGTGTCGTAACTGTCCAGCTGTATTTGGCGTGTTTCTCAATATGGAGGCCGTGGGCCTCGGCGGTGACCTTAAACTTCATGATGTGGTAATAGCCGTTGTTGCTTACGTCCTGTATATCATGTTCCAAATTGTAAAGGTGGGCCATTTCATGTAAGAGAGTGGCAGCCAGCTCGAAGATAGGCCGGTCAAGGTACTCGGCACAAAGGTTGATTTCCCGGTACTTTTCACCTTCTGCGTTCCAGATTTTTTGAATACTGCACCAGCCGTATGCGCCGCGTCCTCCGTCCGGGGATACGGTGATGGCCGGGCGGGTAAGCTCGTCATGATAGAAATGCTCATTAAACAGGTCGAACATTTCCTCGGTTTTCTTTACAATTTCAGATATTTGAAGCATTGCTGTGTCCTCCTTAAAATTATCTTTTAATTCTGTGTGACACAGCTTACACATTTCCGGTGTAAAAGCAAGCTCGAAATAAAAATATGAAAGTTTTTCTGAAATAGGTGCTTGACAAGAATCCGATTTCAGATTATAATGAATCCGAAATCAGATTTTAGGAGGCGGGATGCTTGGATGTAAAAGAAAGAAACGAACTGAAAGAATTTAATATGCTCTATAAGGAGGTAGACGAACTATATCACCGAATTGCATTAGAAATAGGACTGTCTGACAGCGCCTTTTTTATCTTATATTCGATAGCTGAATTTGGAGATGGCTGTCTGCAAAAAGATATTGCAGACAACTATTTTATCAGCCGGAAAACAATAAATTCTTCCATTAAAAATTTGGAATCAAAGGGATTTATTGAGTTGAAAAAGGGAAAACGGCGGGATATGCACATATATCTCACGCAGGCAGGACAAAAATTTGTTGAGGAAAAAATGATGCCGGTATTTGAACTGGAAAATAATGTGTTTGAAGAATTTACCAAGGAAGAACGCCAGCAGCTTATACAACTGACAAAGAAATACGTTATGTTGTGCCGCGAAAAGATAAAAGAAACATATCATTTGTCATCGGAGGACTTATAGCCGCAGCTATAAAGTCGATTAGAAGATGTCGGGTGCGCTCGGTTTAGAATGACCGGGCGCATATTTTATTTACGCGAGCAACGAGCCAAACGAATATGCTTGCATATTCACTTGGCGACTGCCGCGATAACGAGAGAAACTCGCAAAGCGTGTTTCGTCTCGTCTAATAGGAGGATTTCAATATGCAGATTATTACAATCAGCCGTGAATTTGGAAGCGGCGGCAGAGAATTAGGAAAACGTCTTGCAGAATTATTGCATTACGATTATTACGACAGGGAAATCATTACTGCTATTGCAGAGAAAAAAGAGTTGAACGAGCAGTATGTGGAACAGGCTTTAGAAAATCATGAATGGAGAAGCATTCCTTTAACATACCGGCACTCTTTTGCTGGTATCCAGACCTTACAGCAAATGCAGATCGAGCTATTGATAGAGCAGAGCCGCATCATTAAAGAAATCGCCAGAGCAGGGAAAGACTGTGTGATTGTGGGCAGAAACGCCGATGTGCTGCTTGAGGAATATAAACCTTTCCGGATTTTTGTGTGTGCCGGGATGGATGCTAAGATCTGTCGGTGTATCGAACGCTCAGATAAAAATGAGGCGTTATCACGAAAAGAAATGGAAAGCAATATACGGCGCATTGACAAGAACAGAGCAAAAATCTGTGAGATGCTTACAGGCAGCAGATGGGGTGATCGTAAATCCTACCATCTTGTAATCAATACCACAGACTGGAATATTAAAGAATTAGCACCGGCAGTTGCAGGATTTGTTTCCTGCTGGTTTGGGAGGTAATTTATGCACATTCAGATTTCAGACCACTTTAACTACAATAAGCTGCTGCGCTTTGCGCTTCCATCCATTATCATGATGATTTTTTCATCGCTGTACAGCGTGGTGGACGGCTTTTTCGTATCGAATATTGCAGGGAAAACATCTTTTGCAGCAGTTAATCTGATCGTACCTGTCATTATGATCTTAGCTTCCAACGGCTTTATGTTCGGGGCTGGCGGAAGCGCTTTAATATCAAAAACGATGGGTGAAGGAGATCATGATAAGGCACAGCGCCTATTCTCTTTGTTTGTATATTTTATTGCAATCAGCGGGATTGTGATTTCCGTTGTGGGATATATTTTTATACGCCCGATTGCCGTTTTGCTGGGCGCGGACGGCGTGCTTTTGGAGGACTGCGTATGCTACGGACGGATTTTGCTTTGCAGTATGCCTTTTTATATGCTGCAGTTTGGTTTCCAGAGTTTTTTTGTGACTGCCGGGAAACCGAATCTTGGGCTTGCGGTAACGCTGATCTGCGGTATCACGAATATGATTTTAGATGCCCTGTTCATGGCTGTTTTCTCATGGGGAATTGCCGGAGCGGCTCTCGCGACCGCAGTCAGCCAGGTATTAGGCGGAATCATACCGCTGATTTATTTTGGCAGGGAAAATACAAGCCTGCTTCGTCTGACAAAGACAAAGTTTGATGGAAAGGCCCTGTTAAAAGCCTGCACCAACGGTTCTTCTGAACTGATGACCAATATTTCTACTTCGGTTGTAAGTATCCTGTATAATGCCCAGCTTATGAAATACGCAGGAGAAAACGGGATTGCTGCATACGGCGTACTGATGTATGTCAATATGATTTTTGCCGCTATATTCCTTGGGTATTCCACCGGAACTGCTCCGATTGTGAGCTATCATTTCGGTGCAAAAAATCATAGTGAAACAAAAGGGCTGTTGAGAAAGAGCATCCTCATTATCGCTGTTTTTTCAGTATGTATGTTTGTTTTGGCTGAGATTCTGGCAACTCCTTTGTCTAGAGTTTTTGTCAGTTATGATGCGGAACTTCTGGCAATGACAATCAGAGCTTTCCGGATTTTCTCCTTTTCATTCCTGTTTGCCGGTATTGCAGTCTACGGTTCCGCCTTCTTTACTGCATTAAATGATGGGCTGACTTCCGCAGTCATTTCTTTCCTCAGGACTTTGCTGTTCAAAATACTTGCAGCTTTGATCCTGCCTGTTTTCTTGGGAATCGACGGAATCTGGACATCGATTGTTGTGGCAGAGGTGGTCTCCTTTTTTGTGACGATTTTATTTATTCGTCTAAAGAAGTCAAAATACCATTATTAAGAGTAACAGCTTGGAGGAAAGATGTTATACTAGCGGGAATGTCCCGGAGATACTGTCAGACCGATAAAATATATAGAATATAAATGCGAAGATTAAAAGGTGAAAATAGCTTATGGACAGAATTGAAAATTTATTGGAGAAAACCTGTTATATCATGGATTTCCTCCCCGAACAGGTAAAAGAAAACGCAGGGGGACAATTTTTTGACGTGGAAAATTATCTGATAAAGAGCGATAAGTACACGGCCTTTGTGGAGAAATTTAAGGGTATCATTTTGAAGCTGATGTGTTATTATCATACATCTATCTTCTGGAATAAGTGGGTTGATTATCCCCAACCGGAAAAGGTTGCAGAAATCATCGGTGAAATGTCAGAACATCATTCGGGGACATTAAATATGTTATTCCCGCAGGAGAATACACTACTGGTCTTTGAATGGGGCGACTTGAATTTGTCCGTATATAATCCGCCGGAACAGGTACAGACAATTATGAAAAAATTAGCTTCCTCCGAAGGCCTGTTCTGGCGAAAGACATAAATACTTATTAAAACTGCTAACGAGGAGAGTTATATGCTGAAATTGATTAAATTTTTGTCACCATATAAAGGGCAGGTGACAGCCATGCTCATTTTACTTTTTCTACAGGTACTGGGAACCTTATATATCCCTACTTTGACGGCTGATATTGTCAATAATGGTATCGTGGCCGGAGATTTGAACCATATCTGGAAAACTGGCGGTTTTATGCTGGCAGTGGCTGTTTCCATTGTCGGGGTTTCTCTGGCGGGAACCTATCTGTCAACCTCCATATTTTCCAGAATGGGCAGGGACATCCGCAACGCATTGTTTGAAAAATCCCAGTTGCTTACTATAGACCAATTCAACCATTTTGGCCCGGCGTCCATGATTACGCGCAGCACGAATGATATTATGCAGATTCAGATGGCTTATATGGCGGGGACAGAGATGATACTCCCCGCCCCTGTTATGACGATAGCAGGTCTTGTACTGGCTTTTTCCAAAAGCCCTTCACTGGCAATGGTCATTGTGATCGCCATGCTGATCGTTTGCATTTTTGCCTTCTTTCTTACTCAGAAAGTGATGCCGCTGTTTTCAAAGCAGCAGACTCTGCTGGATAAGATTAACAGGACTTTAAGGGAAATGTTGACGGGTATCCGGGTAATCCGTGCGTTTAACCGCTCCGGATCTGAGCAGGAGCGCACAGACAAATCCTTTGCCAATTATGCGCAGAGTGCTATCCGTATCAATAAAATTTTTGCTGTGATGATGCCGGTTATTATGCTCATCATGAATATCTGCACCGTTATTATTTTAGCAAACGGCGGCCAGCAGGTTGCAGATGGCGCTATGAAAATCGGTGACATTATGGCCTTGACCGAGTATGCCATTATGATTCTGATGTACCTCATTATGGGTATTATGGTATTTATGGTATTTCCAAGGGCACAGTCCTGCGCTAATCGTGTCAACGAAGTGTTGGCTGTCAATACGGATACCGCTGTGAACCAGCAAAAGCCCCGACAGCACCAGGCGAAAGCCAAGCTGGAATTTCGCGATGTTACTTTCCAGTATAAAGGCGCAGAAGAACCGGTACTGAACAATATCAGTTTTACGGCAGATATTGGGAAAACCACCGCTATTATCGGCGGCACTGGCTCCGGGAAATCCACCATAGCAAACCTGATCCCCCGCTTTTACGACATCCAGAGCGGCACCATCCGTATAGACGGGGTAAATATCCTGCGGATGCCGAGACAGGCACTTCGTGATAAAATCGGTTTTGTGCCTCAGAAGGCATTTTTGTTCAGCGGAACCATTCTTGATAATTTCCGCCACGGGAAAAAGGATGCGACAATGGAGGAAATCCGTCACGCCGCGCAGATCGCACAGATTGATGATTTTATCGACGGTCTTGAAGATGGGTACGACACCCGCGTGGCCCAAGGGGGCAACAATTTTTCGGGTGGTCAGAAGCAGCGCCTTGCCATTGCCCGCGCCCTTGTAAAAAAACCGGAAATTTATATTTTTGACGACAGTTTCTCGGCGCTGGACTTTAAAACAGACGCAAAACTGCGGGCTGCGCTAAAAAAGGAAACAACCGGTTCCGCTGTTATTCTGGTCGCACAGCGTATCAGTACGATCATGGATGCAGACCAGATCGTCGTTCTGGACGAAGGCAGAATTGCCGGGATTGGCACACATAAAGAACTGATGCAATCCTGCACCGTTTACCAGCAGATTGCACATTCCCAGCTCAATGAGGAGGAATTGGCATGAGTATGGAAAAAGATACCCGTGAAACAACGGCAGATACTTTTGACAGCGACATGAGTGCGGAACGGGCGAAAAATGCCAGAGGTACGTCGCTTCGGCTGTTCAAAAAACTGATGGGGCAAAAATGGAAAATACTGATTGTTGTTATCAGCATTATTTTCAGCTCCCTTTTTAACATTTTATCCCCGAAAGTGATGGGGACTGCAATCAACGATATTTTTGAAGGTGTAAAAAATTCGCTTGCGAACGGACAAAAGTTTCAGGTGAATATGGAAACGATGGGAACTGTCCTGCTGGGGCTGTTGGGACTCTACTTACTGTCATCCCTGTTTTCTTATATCCAGCAGAATACGATGGCAAGTGTTTCCCAGACATTAACCCTTACCCTTCGCCGGGAGATCAGCGCCAAGCTGAACCGCCTGCCTTTGCGTTACTTTGACAGACATAAGAAGGGGGAGGTATTAAGCCGGGCAACCAGCGACCTTGAAAAAATAGCCGATACACTGCAGGAGGGGTTATCCCAGTTGATTACTGCATTTTTTGGCATTGTCGGCGCATTTATTATGATGCTGTCCATCAGTCCGATGCTCACGTTCATTGCATTAGGCACAATATTCGTCAGTCTGGTCGTGGCTGCACTGGTATCCGGCAGAACACATCATTATTTTGCTGCCAATCAGGAAGCACTTGGACGGCTGAACAGCAGCATTGAAGAAAATTTTACCGGGAACCTTGTAATAAAGGCATTTAATCTGGAACAATCAGCGGTAGAAAATACAAAAATACTCAATGAGAATTTGTTCCGTGCCAGTAAAAAGGCCATGTTCATGAATTATATGATCAGCCCGGTTATCCGTCTGATCAATCAGTTTGGTTACGTGGCGGTTGCAGTCGGCGGCGCTTTGTCCGTTATCCGGGGTACGATTTCCATCGGGGATATTCAGGCGTTTATCCAGTATGTCAATCAGGCATCAGAGCCGGTTACGCAGATCTCTTACACTGCGAACTCCCTTCAGGGGGCTATCGCGGCGGCAGAGCGGGTATTCCAACTGCTGGATGAAGAAGAGGAACTGCCCGATGTGGAAAGAACTGTAACAATTACTGAACCGAAGGGGAATGTCAGCTTTGAACACGTCCGCTTCGGCTACAGCGACAACCATATTTTGATGCAGGACATTTCCTTTGATGTGAAAGCGGGAAGCAAGATTGCTATTGTCGGCCCTACCGGTGCCGGAAAAACTACGCTGGTCAATCTTCTGATGCGCTTTTATGAAATCCAGGGCGGCAGAATTACGATTGACGGTGCGGACATCTCCAAAATGACACGCGGCCATCTGCGTTCTTTAATGGGAATGGTTTTACAGGACACATGGCTGTTTGGAGGCTCCATCCGGGACAATATTGCTTACAGTAAAGAAAATGCTTCGGACGGGGAGGTATACCGGGCAGCAAAAGCTGCACGTGCCGATCATTTCATCCGTACTATGCCGGATGGGTACAATACCATTTTGAGTGATGAGATTGCCAGTCTGTCCCAGGGACAGCGCCAGCTTCTCACTATCGCACGGGCGATCCTTGCTGATCCGGCCATCCTTATTCTGGACGAGGCCACGTCCAGTGTGGATACCCGTACAGAACTGGAAATCCAGAAGGCAATGGATGCGCTGATGAAAGGCCGCACCAGTTTTATTATTGCTCACCGGCTTTCGACCATCCGGGATGCTGACCATATTTTGGTGATGAAGGAAGGGACGATTATTGAACAGGGGAATCATAACGAGTTAATGAAGCTGGGTAAATTCTATGCCGATCTTTACAATAGCCAGTTTGCTGCCAAGGCTGGATGATAAAAAGGATGCTTTATTTTTCCTGTTAATTTAGAACAAGCTCGCAGAGCAATGAGTCCAGTAATCTGTCTACACAGATGTCTGGCTCATTGCCGCGAGAGTAATAAGAAATTTTTTTGAAAAGCATAAAAATGTCAGGGAGCATATGCAAAGATCTATGAGAGGCTAAATTTTAAAGAACATTGTAAAATTTATACAGGTTGAAAAGAGGTATCACAATAAGACCCCATAAATGAAATCTGGCACCCTGCGCCAGGATGCCAGACATGCGCAGAACCGGATTGGCATATATCCTCTGGATTTTCTTGTATGTGCTGCCATTACGTGCCTTTTCCGGTTCAAGGAGCAAATCCCACAGCCCCGGTGATAAAGAGATTTCTGTGTTCAAAAGGGATTTCCTTCATCCTGGGCCTTCATCTGGGTGCGGAATGCAGGTTTCCTGTACAGTAGAATCACGGTTTTCTTCATACTGGAACAGAGGTTTCCAGCCTCTGGAATTGCGGTGTAAAACTGTCCGAAATACTCAATAATTATGCAATGCCTCACTGCTGGTTTTCTGCAATGATGATATGAGATTGTGGGAAATCTTTGAAATGTTAATTAACAGCGGTCTGGACCAGGTGCGGGATATTCCACTGCCTCATCAGATGGATAGGAGTGTTTATAACACCGATTTAGCATATCAGCAAGCCCCTGTTAGAGATGCGCCAAAATAAGTGCAAATAAGGAAACAGGTGATTTTATAATTGCTCAGATCAGCTTTTCCATTTCAATAAATGTATTCAGGATATGTTCTGTCAAAACGGAAGGACTCTGTTTCATCCCGGTGCGGACCCAATAGATGAGAACAGACCAGAGGCCGCCCTGGGTGAAGTAGAAGGAATACTGGCTGAATTCTGCAGTTTCTGACAGGGTATCCGGCAGATTTTTTTGCACCCGGTGGCCCACATGATGATAGATCATCAGCTCCTGGCTTTCTCCGAGAAAGTGCAGAAGACGGTGTCTGTCCAGCAGCATGAGGAAATCTTTGTGTCCGTTCCAAAACTCAAAATAAGCCAGACAGAAGGAGCGGGGCGTTAGCATGCCTTTCTGGTTTGTCAGCTCCGCCATCTCCTGCAGCAGTTTCGCGTAATACAGACAAAGGATATCGTCTTTGGATTTAAAATACCGGTAGAATGTGCGCCGGTCATACTGCGCCCGTTCGGAAAGCTCAGAGACGGAGATCTCTCCATAGGGCTTTTCTTCCATCAAAGTAAGCAGGGCGTTAATAAAGTATTTCTGGGCACGGTTTAGTGTTCTGTCTATTTCTTTATCCATTTTGTACCTCCAATGTTTCTCCTGTCCAGCTATGTCACAAAAACGCCGATTTGTAGCACTTTTCCGCAAGGCATTGACAAAAAATCAAGGCTATTATATCATAACTGCAGTGATGTCACAAGTGAGACATTTATTTTTTGAGATATAGTTAGTTTTGGCTAACACGGAGGGAAACGATGCAAAAAGAAAAGGTTCGAAAAAAGACCGGGTTTGCCCGGCTGATGGAATTGGCAGGCAAAAAGAAACGGAAATTGACCGTGGCCTGCACACTGTCCGTACTGTCGGCGGCGGCACGGATGGTTCCGTTTTTTACGATCTATGGAGTGATTTCCATACTGATTTCTGCGCGCCTGGATTTATCAAAGATATCGCAGGGCCCTATTGGGGCATTAGCCGGAATTACTTTGGTATCTGCGCTGGTCTACGGCGTCTGTGCCTATGTCTCTTCGGCACTGGCCCATACGGCGGCCTATGATGTGATCTATGAACTGCGGATCAGGCTGATGGATAAGCTGGCGAAGCTGCCTTCCGGGTATTTCACCGGAACTACCCAGGGCAGCATCAAGAAGATCATGTCAGATGATACGGAGCAGATAGAGGTTTTCATTGCCCATCATCTCTGCGACATTGCGGCGGCGATTGCGACGCCGGTGTTTACGCTGCTGTATCTTTTTTTCATGGACTGGCGGCTGGCCCTTGTTACATTGATCCCAATCCTGATTTCCTTTATCCTGCTGGGGATTTGTCTGGCCCGCCCGGATAAAGCGGCTCTGCAGGTGGAGATGCACGACGCTCAGGAAGCCATGCAGGGAACCATCGTGGAGTACATACACGGGATGGCCGTGATCAAGATCTTTAACCGGAGTCTGAGCGCTTTCCGGCGGTATGAGGGTGACATTGAGCACTTTGTAAAGGCGGTAGAAAAGACTGCGAAGGCGAATGCCTGGCCCATGGCAGCTTACTATGCCTTTTTTGGAGCGCAGCTTTTATTTCTGCTGCCGGCCGGGGTTTTACTGCTGCTGCGCGCGGATAGCTATTTGGGATTTTTGCCAGTTGTCTTTTTGTTCTTCTTAGTAGGAAGCGGATTGAAGGAACCCATTGAGAACATGATGCAGATGGTGATTGTTTCCGGCAAAATCATTGAGGGAGTCAATCGGATGGACGGCATCCTCCGGGCACAGGAAATGAAAGAGGGGATTGGCCTGGTACCGCAGAACTATGATGTGTCTTTTGAGGATGTTTCCTTTTCCTATGTGGATGGCATCAAAGCAGTGGACCATGTGTCCTTTGAGATGAAGCAGGGGAGCGTGACTGGTCTGGTGGGATCCTCCGGCGGCGGGAAGTCCACCCTGGCGCAGCTTCTGCTGAGGTTTTATGAAACAGGAGAAGGAAAAATCAGGATCGGTGGTGTTGACATCCGGGATATTTCCCAGGAACAGCTGACTCACATTGTCTCCTATGTCTTTCAGGAGAGCTTTCTGTTCCACGATACGGTGGAGAATAATATCCGCATGGGCGATCGGAGTGCATCCATAGAGCAGGTGGAGGAAGCAGCGAAAAATGCAGGGATCCATGAGGTGATCATGCGGCTTCCGCAAGGCTATCAGACGGTGATCGGAGAGAAAGATGCATATCTGTCCGGCGGTGAAAAGCAGCGGGTAGCGATTGCCCGGGTGTTTCTGCGCAATACGCCCATCGTGGTGCTGGACGAGGCCACCTCGTCCCTGGATCCGGAGAATGAGGTTCTGATCCAGCAGGCCATTTCGGCACTGGTAGAGGAAAAAACGGTGGTGGTGATCGCCCACCGTTTGCAGTCTGTCAGCAATGCCGATCAGATCGTGGTACTGGAGGATGGAAACGTAAGCGAAACCGGGACTCATGAGGAGCTTCTTGGGAAAAAGGAAACCTATTGCAGGCTCTGGCAGGAGCAGCAGAATGCCGGAAGCTGGCAGATAAAAGCATAAAATGGAGGGAGAAACAATGAAACAGAACAGCAGTCAGAAAATGCAGGGAAAGGATTATATCACCTGCGGAATTTTCAGCTTATTATGCATGGTGTCCATGGTGCTGGCGGCCATTACAAACCTGTCGGGCTATACTGCCGTCTTTTATCCGGCGGTGGCAGCGTTCTTTATCGGAATCCTGTACGTTATCATGACCGGCAAGGTACAAAAGGGCGGCAGAGGAGAAAACTGTGCGGGATGGTGATGCAGGATGTTAATTGCCAGCTTTTTTCTGACTGTGTGGAAAACGAATGTATGTTGGGAAATCCGGGAATTACCCGGGAGACGGTTATGGAGATCCTAAAGGAGATGGGACTCTTGCCTTGTCTTGGGATGCACCCGCAGAGTCTGTCCGGCGGACAAAAGCAGCGTCTTGCCATTGCGGTCGCCTGTGCAGCCCGAAAACAGTTTTTATTGTTGGACGAGCCTACCAGCGGATTGGACTACCGTAGTATGCTGGCAGTGGGGGAGGTCCTGAAGCGGCTGGCAGGAAAAGGCGTGCTGGTATTAGTGGTTAGTCATGACAGAGAATTTTTAGAGACAGTCTGCGACCGGCTGTTTTATATGGAAAAGCAGTAAAAAAATGGCTGAAGATGCGTATGTTTATATGGCAGGGCAAGGAGGGCACTGCCATATATAGCGATTTATCTGTTTCCCATGATGAGGCAGGAGGATTTATAGTTTATCTTTAATTACATAATAATTACCGCACAGAATGTCCGTCAAAAGTCCGGCCAATTGTTCTGATGGAATTGGCTGAGGGTCTTTGAACCAGTATATGACTGTGTGGGCGATCGCACCAGTGAGAAAGGCTGTTCCATACTTATAGGTGTCACCGCTGATCCTGGGACTTACTTGTTCTGCAAAAATCTGAATGACTGAGGCAAGCTCGAAATCAAGAAGGTATTCCAGATTCTGCGAGATCATTAAATGAATCATATTCTGATGCCTGTGGAATGTTTTTACTAATTCTTTCGTGATATCAGAAAGGGAAAGCGGTGATTTTGCTTTCAGCTCATCCATCATCTCCAGATAACATTTCTTTATACAAAAAAGAATGATATCATCTTTCGTTTCAAAGAAATTGTAAAATGTCTGACGTGATAAATCAGCTTTCTGGCAGATATCTTTTACGGTAATCTTTGCATAGGGCTTTGTTTTCATCAGAGTAAGGAGGGCATTGATCAGCCATTCTCTGGAATTTAAGGCGGTAGGGTTATTTCCTTCATACATTGACATATTCTCCGTTTTGTACAAGTTCATTTCAAAGTATTGACATTGATGAAATCTGTTCGTATTATATAACAAACATTGACAAGTGTCAAAGAAAAGGAGATGTAAATAATGGAGATGTTTTTGACTTTGTTAAGCGGAATCTGCTGGTGCGTTGTCTATGAAGAGTGTATCAGGCTTGCTTTGAAAGATAAAACATATGCGATGCCATTCTGGGCGCTGGCCTTAAATATTACCTGGGAGGGAATTTATACATATTATGACCTGCGGGCCGGGGGCGGTGTTCAGGGAATTGTAAATGTGTTATGGTTCTGCCTGGATGTGGTAATTCTTGCACTGTATTTCAAATATGGCAGGAAACATCATGAGGCCGACAGCGACGCTTTGTTTTACCTGTGGACCATCCTTGGAATAGCTGCAATGTTCTTTGTACAATTGGCTTATGTAAAAGAATTCGGGCTGGAGGGACGTTTGTCCGCACAGTATTCTGCATTTGCGCAGAATCTGATCATGTCGATTGCTTTTATTCATATGCTTGTAAAGCGTGGGAATACAAACGGGCAAAGTGTGCTGCTGGCAGTTGCCAAATGGATCGGAACTCTGGCTCCAACGATCACAATGGGTATTATGTCTACGAATTATGTAGTGCTGGCATGCGGTTTGTTGTGTACCGTATATGATCTCATTTATATTGCGCTTCTGTACAGAGCGAAAAAGAGCGAAAAGCTGGAGAAAGTGCAATGAAAGCCGGGATATGTCCATTCTTTTTATGATTGGCTTATCTCATTGGCTGTATCAGCCACTTTTTTCAACAGTTCGAGAAAATTTCGTTTTTCAAGATCAGTAAGCTTGCCCGTAATGTCATCTATCCAGTTTTTGTGGATTTCCCTTGCCTGCGGAACCAGGGCAAGGGCTTTATCTGTCAAGGTTACACGAAAAGAGCGGATATCATCCGGATTCACAGATTTTGTGATAAAACCATCTTTTTCAAGCCGTGACAGCATTTTTGCTACCGTGCTTTTATCCATTTCAAGGTCACGGCAGATTTCTACCTGGGACATCTGTTTATGGTCATAAAGGCAGAAAAGGAACATCGCTTTTGAGCTTGACAGACCTAATGGTGCAAGCTTTGCGTTGACACTCATATTCATTTTCCGGTATAAGGTTGAAATATCTTTCGGAGTATCCATGTCACTACCTCTTAATCTCAAATATAGTTGGCTGTTCAACCCACATTATAAAAGGAAAAATCAGGTAAGTCAATAAATAATTACTTTTCTTGCCAAAAATGAGCGTATGTTATGGTTGACAATCAGTGAGATGCTTTGTATAATAGTTGGCGTGCCAACTAAAAGGGTCCGAAAGGGACTTGAATTTTTGCATATATGGTTGGCATGCCAACTGTGATGAAGAAAGGGAGTAGAATTTATGGAAGCAACAAAGAGTAATTCTTATTTTGAAACGGCACCTATTGGAAGGCTGATTGCCAGATTTGCTATTCCGAGTGTGATTTCTCTTCTGGTGAACGCACTGTATAACATTGTCGATCAAATATTCATAGGAAGAGGTGTTGGTTATCTTGGAAACGGTGCAACCACCGTAGTATTTCCTATTACTGTGATAGCAACCGCTTTCGCATTGCTGATCGGTGATGGAAGCGCAACTTTTCTGAGCCTGAAACTTGGTGAAAAGCAGGAGGAGGAAGCAGGAAAAGGCATCGGAAACGGTATTGTCATGCTGATTATAACAAGTGTGATCATGCTTGTCATATTCCTGGCGTTTTTTAATCCTCTGCTTACTTTATTTGGCGCAACAGAAGCCACACTGCCATATGCACAGGAATACGGGAGGATTATTATAATCGGATTACCGTTTATGATTCTTTCGACTGGATTAAATTCCATCCTTCGCGCAGATGGGAAACCTCAATTGGCTATGTTTTCTATGCTGCTGGGAGCCGTGGTGAATACGGTCTTTGACCCGATGTTCATATTTTTATTTCATTGGGGCGTAAAAGGCGCGGCGCTTGCAACAATTCTCGGACAGATCATGTCATTTCTTGTATCGGGAATTTCTGCCTTTAAGCTAAAGTCCGTAAAGCTGAACCGTAGTAGTTTTCACATTGACAGAAGAATCCTCTGTCAATGCCTTACTCTTGGGGCTTCCAATTTTATCACTCAGCTTGCCATTGTAATTATGTCAGCTCTCTGTAATAATCTGATGACTAAGTATGGTGCAATGTCCAAATATGGCCCGGAGATTCCCATGACTGTCCTGGGGATCGTGCTGAAAATAAATCAGATTCTGCTTGCCGTTCTTGTGGGCATATCTGTCGGAGCACAGCCGATTTTAGGGTATAATTATGGCGCGGGCAACATGAAGAGAGTGAAGAAAACATATGGGGTTATGCTGACGGCATCGCTGATCTTCAGCGCAGCAGCTTTTGTGGTATTTCAGTGCTTCCCCCAGAGTATTGTGAATGTCTTCGGTTCCGAAAGTGAATTATATAATGAGTTTGCAGTGAAAGCTATCCGTACATTTCTTTTGATGTGTATTGCAACAGCGTATCAGGTTTCATCCGGATTCTTTCTGCAGGCAATCGGTAAGCCGGTACCGTCCATGTTTTCCGCACTTTCCAGACAGCTGATCTTTTTTGTGCTGGCAGCGCTGATATTACCGCGCTTTTTGGGAGTGGAAGGAGTTTTGTGGGCCGGCCCGATCGCAGATTTCTCTTCGGCAGTTTTGACACTGCTGATGGTAATTTATGCAATGAAAGGAATTCAGAAAAGAGAAAAGACATATTGACATTTTCAGTAAAAAGTAGCGATTAAACACGATTGCAGCCATTGGTTGGTTGCACTGCAGCGGTTGTTTCTGAAATCCTGTGTGATTCTGGTATTATGATCAGGTGGAGGATTTTATCCGCAATGGAAATTCCCTGGATACGCCCCGGGAAGAACTCAAAAATTTTTTTAAAATCCCTCTAAAAGGGATCCATAAGCAGCCCAAAATGTGAGGCCGCTTTCGCTGTCTATTATTTTTAAAGCCAGCGAAAGCGGCCTTTGGATTGTAAGTATAACAGTATGACAGAAACTCTTATCAATCATACAATCGCGGTGTGCGTTCAATGACTGGCGGTGTCAAGAGGGAATATTTCACAAAATTATACTTTCATTTTTGTTGAAAACGGAAAAACATAAAAATATTCATTTTTAGTATTGAAAAAATAAAAATAAATATGTATATTATAGAATATAAAAATAAAAATAAGACGGAAAACAAAAACGAAAATGTGTAAAATAAATAAATTATTCGTAAAATATACGCATATATATGGTAAAAATGCGAAAATAAAATGATTATTGCTGGAAAAATATTTTTAATTTTTGAAATTGAAAAAAGAAAATAAAAGAAAGGGGTGGAATAAAATGGGACAAGCGATTTTGGAGACGAAAGGGCTGTCGAAGGCTTTTTCCGGAAAGACGGTTGTTTCCGATATTAATTTCCAATTATATGAAGGCGAGATATGCGCGTTACTTGGAGAAAACGGGGCGGGAAAATCAACGTTTAAAAATATGATCGTCGGGCTTTTGGAACCGACGGAAGGTTCCATATCCTTTGACGGAAAAACGGTTGAAAATACCAAAAAAGAGAAATTCCCAATCGCAGCCGTGCATCAGGAGCTGTCGCTGTTTCTCAATCTTTCGGTAGCGGAAAATATCTGTATAGAAGATTTTCCGGGCAAAAACAAAATGGTCAACTGGAGGGCAGGCCGGGAAAAAGCCATGAAATATATGGACATTATGGATATCAGGCTGGATCCCGACGCGATCGTAGGGACGCTTGGGCCTGGCGAGCAGCAGTTGGTTGAGATTGCGAAGGCGCTCAGCCATGAGCCGAGAGTGTTGATCCTTGACGAACCGACCGCTTCACTCACAGCTCCCGAGCGAGAACATCTGTTTGCGATCATGAACACGCTGAAAAAGCAAAACATCGGGATGATCTTTATCACACACTTTCTCGATGAAGTTTTTCAGGTCTGCGACCGGGTGGTCGTTCTCAGAAACGCGGAGAAGGTCTGCGACGACAAGGTTGCGAATGTGAGCAAGCGTCAGGTTGAGGAGCTGATGATCGGCCATTCGGTAAAAGACGGTGTCTTTAAACTGGGCGAGATCCGGCAGGAAACGGCTTTAAAGGTGATTGGTTTTGATTCGGAAAACTTCACCGATATCAATTTTGAAGTGAAAAAGGGCGAGATCCTTGGCATTGCCGGGCTGATCGGCGCGGGTCGCACCGAACTGATGGAATCTATTTTCGGTCTTCGCAAGTGTACTGGCGAGATGGAGATCTTCGGCAAACGGTATAAGCGATGGAGCACCGAAAAGCTGATCCGGGAGGGGATGGTGATGATCCCCGAAGACCGCAAGAATTGCGGAATCTTTCCCAAAAGGGATCTGAAGGAAAATATCACGGCGGCAGAGCTGGACAAATTTGTCGACCGCAAAATTCCCTTTATAGGATTTAAGAATGAAAGGAAAAATGCAGAAGACGTGCTCATAAGATACCGCGTAAAATGTCCGGGCATTCAGGCGTATATTCACGAGCTGTCGGGAGGCAACCAGCAGAAGGTCATCGTGGGAAGGTGGCTGTCACACGAGCCGAAGATCTGTATGTTTGACGATCCGACGCGGGGTGTAGACATAGGCTCGAGAGCGGAAATCGGAGACTTCATTGTCGAGCTTGCCAAAAACGGGGCAGCGGTTATTCTGGTATCCTCCGACTTGAACGAGCTGGTGCAGCTTTCCCATAGAATTATCATTATGAGACGGGGCAGGTTTGTGGGAGAAGTCGAAAAAGACGAATTTGATATTCGCAAAATCCTGTCGGTATCTTCGTCGCAAGAGAATGAAGAGGAGGTGATCGGATGAAGCAGGGGTTTTCGCTTAAAAAAGTATTCCAGAAGCAGTGGATTGCGGTGGCGATCGGAAACATTCTTCTCTTTGTGATCCTGGCAGTCTCACAGCGGGCGTTTCTGCAGATGACAAACATCATGAATATTCTGTCGCAGTGCTCGCTGTACGGCATTATGTCGGTCGGCATGACGTTTGTCATTTCCACAGGCGGTATCGATATCTCGGTCGGCATGACGGCGTTTTTTACCATGACGCTGATATGGAGGCTTTCCGGATTTTTGCCGACGTGGCTGATCTTTATAATAGCGATCGCGTTTGGATGCATCATCGGATTGTGCAACGGGTTTATGGCTGCGGTGCTGAATTTTCCAGACATGATCGCCACCCTGGCCAGTATGTCGATCCTGCGCGGCGCGGGATATCTGCTGATCGGAAGCGCGCAGAAATTTGTTCCGGACAGCCTTCGCGTTATCGGCGTATCGAGAATCGGCATCGTGCCCGTTCCTATGATTATCATGCTCGTGATCGCGGTGATCGGCGCCTTTATCATGAATAACACGAGGTTCGGGCGCTATGTGCTCGCCGTTGGAGGAAACAAAAATTCGGCGGTCTTTTCCGGGCTGAATGTGGTGAAGATCCGCATGGGCGCGTACGCTTTGTGCGGTACATGCGCGGCTATCGGCGGTTTGGTGTATGCCGGGCGCGTAGGATCTATTTCCCCCAATTCCTGCAGCGGCTACGAATTTACCGTTATTACGGCGGTCGTGCTCGGCGGTACAAAAATGAGCGGCGGAAAATCATCCGTGGCCGGATCGGTGCTCGGATGCGTGTTCCTGTATCTGGTTGAGAACGCGATGACGATGCTGAATATTTCCAGCTATTATCAGACGCTTGCCAGAGCGCTGCTGATGCTGTTCGCAATTTCCATTGATACCTTTACCGCGTATCGAAACGATATTGCGGTGAGAAAAGAAAGAAGAAGAAGGTTTTTACAGTATTAAGAAGGTCCGTTGTTACAAGCAACTAAAAAATAAGAAGGGAAGGTGTTTTTATGAAGAAAAAATTATTTGCAACTATGATTGCTGCAACGGCTGTCGCCGCATTTGCTGCGCTGCCAGCAATGGCCGAGGATGGTGACAAGATTGTAGTCGGGGTTTCTACAGACACCGCCACAACCGTATTCCGTCAGGTTGAGCTGATGGGGCTGTATGATATGGCGGAGGAAAACGGGGATATGGAGATTATCGAGCTGAACGCGGACAATGATACGACCACGCAGGCGACGCAGTTCAAATCGCTGATCGATCAGGGCGTGGATGTGATCGTGTGCTGTGCGATTGATCAGGACGCGATCCTCAGCTCCTATGACTATGCCCTTTCCAAAGGCGTTCCGATCATCAATTACGACAGAAAGGTAGAGCATGAGGGCGTAGCGTTTACCGCGATGTATGATTCCTACAGCGACGCAAAGCAGCTTGCCGAATATCTGATCTCTGTGGACGATGGCGAGGAACATACCATTTTCCTGACGGTTGGTTCTCTGGCAGACCCGAACGGAATTGCCAGACGAGAGGGCTTTGAGGAAACGATTGAAGCGAGCGGACACGACAATCTGAAGATCACCGAGATCATGACAGACTGGGATGTCGATACCTGCCTGACCAATATGCAGAACGCGCTTCAGGTAGAAACGCCGTGGGCAGTGGCGAACGTTTCCGCACATATGGACGGCTCCTGTTATCAGGCGCTGGAGGAAGCTGGATTAAAGATTAAGCGAGACGAAGAGGGTCATGTTTATTACACCTCTCTTTCCGGCGAGCCGCCCGCAGTTTCTTATATGGAAGACGGATATACGGATATGATATTTGTAATTCCGGCAGACACGGCCGGCGAGCAGATTTATAACGCGGCGAAAGCCCTCGCCAACGGCGAAGAGCTGGAAAGCGACGTATTCTATATGCCGACATTCGGCGTGGCTCCGGACGAACTGGAAGAAAAATCGGACGATATCTGGACCATCAAATATGCCGATCTCCTTGGATAATTAAACAAACCATGCTTGTAATAGGACTTATTTCCCCGGTCGCCAGGCACCGGCCGGGGAATTTTTAAGAATGAAGAGGAGTTGGATCATGAAAAAAACGATCAAACATATTTCACTGGATTATCCGGTTGTCTACATGATTATAGTACTTTGTGTTTTCATGGCCTTCCGGAATCCGAACTTCTTCTCGCTGCAGAGCATCATCTCGATGTTTACATCGTATGCTTATTTTACGGTCGGCGCCATTGGTCTTGTCTTTGTCTTTCTTTCCGGTAATTCGGGTATCGATCTCAGCATCGGAAACGTGGCTGCGTTTTCGGCGGTGATTTCCACCAGCGTGATGTCCGCGTTAAATGATCTGGGGACGATGAATCCGTGGCTGATTATTTTGCTCGGGCTTTTGATCTCGGTAGGAATCGGTATGGCGTTTGGCTTCTTTAATGGAATAGCGATTGCAAAATTTAATATTGCGCCGTTTATTATCACGCTGGCGACGCAGCTTCTTTCTCTTGGCCTCAGCTATGTATACACAAACGGCTATACAGTATCGGGAGCGCCCAGAGAACTGTCAAAATTATCGACATTAATAGGTATTCGGATTGGGGACAATATCATCCCGGTGGCCGCTATACTCCCGTTTATTATTATCATTCTTATGGGTGTGCTGTTGGAGAAAACGACGTTTGGCCGACAGGTTATCCTGACGGGAAGCAATCCTTCCGGCGCGGATCATGCCGGTATCCCGTCGAAGAAAATATACCTTATCGTATATGTGATATCTGGATTTTTTGCCGGGCTGACCGGAATGTTTATTCCGATGTGTATAGGAGCCGTGAATCCGGACGTCGGCACAACATTTTTGATGCCGATGGTTGCGGCGGTGACGATCGGCGGAATCAGCCAGAACGGCGGATACGGCAACATGCTGCAGGCATTTCTGGGTATAGTATTTATCATTTTACTGATGAGCGCTATGACGTTTCTCGGATTCGGGTTGCCGATCCAGCAGCTGGCATACGGAATCGTGATCGTATTTACGATGACGCTGCTGGGCTATCTCGAGAAGAAGAGATTTCGTAGTTAAAATAGAAAAAGAAAGGGAGAAAAAATATGAGATTAGGAATTGGTTCGTTTGCTTACCGCTGGTCGGTTGGAAGGCCGTATTACCGCCCGCAGAATCCGATGTCAGCCGACGATTTGATCGACCGCTGCGCAGAATACGGGGTAAAGGCGCTGCTGTACTGCAACAATATGGAATTGGAAAAATATTCGGACGAGAAGCTTCGTCAGCTTCATGACCGCCTCGAAAAAGAAGGGATTGTCGTTGAAACCGGCTCCCGCGGAACGGATCGCGATTACTTTATCAGAATGCTCAACGTATCGAAGATCCTCGGCGCAAAGGTCATGCGGATCGGCTGGGATATGGACCGCACCGCGGATGCCAAAGGGCTGAAACAACAGGTGCAGAACGGGATCGATACGATCAGGTCATTGATGCCGCTGGCGCATGAATACGGGATCGAGATCGGCATCGAAAACGGCAAAGGGAATCTGGTAAGTGAAGTAAAGGAAATTATTGAAGGCGTCCATGATCCCGCGCTGGGAGCGGTGGTCGACACCTGCAATTCAACGGTATTCATCACACCCACGGAGGAAGCCGTGCGCACGCTGGCGCCTTATGCAAAATCAGTGCATATCAAGGACTATGTGGTAACGCTCAATCCCCGGGGCGATGTGATTACCGGCGTGGCGCTGGGAAAGGGCTATGTGGACTTCCCGAAGATTCTGAAGATTTTGGAGGAAAACGGTTATGACGGGAATTGCTTTGTGGAGCTGTATATCGACCGCTGCGATACGCACGAGGAAACAGTTAAGCAGGAATGGGCGTTGGTAAAGGAGAGCGTTGAGTATGCGCAGAATGTCCTGAAGCTTACGTGAGGCGGCGTATGAATATATATTTAGGATTGGATCTCGGATGTACAGGCTGCAAAGCCGTTGCCATCGATGAAAACGGGAAGGTGTTAGCGTCGGACGAAAAAAGATATGACGGCTCACTGATCGCAAGAGAAAATAAGGCGTACGATCAGGATCCCTCTGTCTTGCGCAAAATGGGCATGCAGTGCCTGATGGATACGGTTTCCTGTCTGAACGGCAATGCGGTGCGGGCGATCGGCGTGACTGCCCAGATGCACTCACTGGTCGCGCTGGATGCGCAACGAAACGTGCTGCGGCCAATGATAAGCTGCGTGGATGCCAGAAACGACGCGCAGATCTTAGAAATCTACGACAAATGCGGAGGCATGGATCGGTTTTTATCCTTTACCAACAATCGTATGGTCGCCTCCTGTACGGGTGGCAAAATGCTTTGGATGAAGCAGAATGAACCGGAATTGTTTGAGCGGACGGACGTTGTGGTCACGCCGAAGGATTATTTCCGGCTGCTTTTGACAGGGGAGACGGCCACGGATGAATCGGACGCCAGCGGCTATGGCCTATACGACGTGAAAAACAGATGCTGGAGCCGGGAGCTTTTGGAGATGATCGGCATTTCGGAGTCGATATTGCCGAAGGTAAAGCCCTCAAACGCATATGCCGGGGATATCCTGCCCGAGATTGCCAGGGAACTGCACGTCCCTCAAACTACCAAAATCGTAATCGGAGGAGGCGACGCGATTGTGCAGACAGCCGGCGCCGGTGCGGTAGAAAAGGGGATCTACAGCGTGGTCCTGGGATCCGGTGGCAATATCTCGGCGGCTTCCGATACGTTTTATGAGAATAAAAACGGAGCCATACAGTTTTACGCTTCTGCGATTCCCGAAATGTGGACGGCGTATGCCGGGATTATGAGCGTGGGAAACACCACGAACTGGTTTCGCAGTACATTCGCACAAGGGCGGACGTTCGCGGAATTGGAGGCGTGTGCCTGCGATACGCCGGCGGGCAGCGGCGGATTGCTCTTTTTTCCGTCTATGCTTGGACAGAGGAATCCGATAGAGGACACCAACGCAAAGGGGATCTTCTTGGGACTGGATATTGAACATCATATCGGGCATCTGTTCCGGTCGGTGCTGGAAGGGATCGCAATGGGTATGCGGGAAGTTGCCGAGAGCCTCGTTCAGGCGTGCGGGGAGCCGCGGACGCTTATTTTATCCGGCGGAGGCGCGGCAAACGACCTATGGTGTCAGATCTTTGCCGATGTATTCCAAATCCCGGTAAGACGCGCGGAAAGCGGAGCTTACTGCGGTGCCAGAGGTGCGGCCATCCTCGGTATGGGCTGCGGGATGGGGAAGGAAGCGCTAAAGGAGCTCTTTAAACGAAGCGGGACGCAGCAGATCTGGGAGCCGAACAAAAGAAACGCAGCGCTCTACGACGAGCTCTTTGCATTGTTTCAAGCGATTTATCCGGACAACAGACAGCAGTTTGCCCGAATAAAAACGTTCAGAGAAACATATCGGTAAATGCAAAAAAACATGGGAATGGTGGAGGTGTACCGTGAAGAAGATTTTAAATGACCCGAAGAATTATGTGGACGAGGCGCTGGAGGGAATTTATGCGGCGTACGGCGATAAGGTTAGCTTTTTTGAAAATGATAAACGAGTCCTCATCCGGGCGGGAGAAAAGAAGACGGGAAAAGTGGGGATCGTGACAGGGGGAGGTTTCGGTCATCTGCCGCTGTTCCTTGGATATGTGGGACAGGGCATGCTTGATGCATGCGCGGTCGGCAATGTCTTTGCCTCGCCCTCCTACACAAAAATGGAGGCGGCGATCCGCGCGGCAAACGCCGGCGCGGGAGTGCTGTGCCTGTACGGCAATTACGGCGGAGATAAGATGAATTTCAGACAGGCTATGGAGGACTGCGAGGAACTGGAGGATATCAGGTGCGCAGAGCTTCTGGGAACGGACGATATTGCATCGGCGCCGGCGGAGGCGGCCGATACCAGAAGGGGAGTGGCGGGAATCGTCTATGCGTACAAGATAGCCGGTGCGGCGGCTGAGGAAATGCGCAGTCTTGACGAGGTGGTGCGCGTCACCCAAAAGGCGCTCCAAAACATCCGCACGATGGGCGTGGCGCTGACGCCCTGCGTGCTGCCGGAGGTCGGAAAGCCGACGTTTTCCATTAACGAGGGCGAGATGGAGATCGGCATGGGCATACACGGAGAGACCGGGATTTCAAAATCTAAGGTTCTCACAGCCGACGAAACGGCGGATATGATCCTCGAAAAAATCGGTCGGGAGCTGGATCTGTCCGCGGGGAAGGAAGTATCTGTGATGGTAAACGGCCTCGGCGCAACCTCCATAGAAGAGCAGATGATCGTATACCGACGGATAGCGCGGATCATGAAAGAAAAACAGATTGCAGTGATCGCGCCTCATATCGGGGAATATGCGACCTCCATGGAGATGGCTGGGTTATCGGTAACGGTGTTTGTCCTGGACGAGGAACTGAAAAAGCTGCTTCTTGCTCCTGCAAGCACACCCTTTTACAGAGCATGAACGAAGAGACGGGGAAAAGAGTATGATCAATAAAACGACGGTGGTAAAAGGATTTCAGGCTATTTCCGAGGAGATAGACGCAAATAAGGAGCAATTGATTTTTCTCGACCAGCAAAACGGGGACGGTGATCTGGGTATTTCGATGAGCGATGGGTTTCACGCCGTGTGCGACTTTTTGAGCCATACGGAGGAGACGCAGTTGACGGCGCTGTTTTCCAGGGCCGGCAATTCCTTTAACGAAGCGGCTCCAAGCTCGCTGGGAACGATCCTTTCCTTTTTCATGAAGGGAATCGCAAAGGGATTAAAGGGAAAAGAAAGCTGCGATACAAAAGAAATGGCCGCGGCTATGAGGCTTGGTCTGCAAAATGTGATGGACAAGGCCGGCTCCAGAGTCGGCGAGAAAACGATTTTAGATGCGCTGGAGACCGCGATTCGGGCGCTTGAGGATACGCAGGACGACCCGTGGGCGGCTGCTGCCAAGGCCGCGCTCGACGGCAGCGAGGCGACTCGGCAGATGAAAGCCGTCTGGGGAAGAGCAGCCTATTACGGCGAAAAAAGTCTGGGGCTGCTGGACGGCGGCTCTTATGTCGGTGCATTGATTTTTAAAGCGCTGAAACAGACAAATATGGAGGTATGAGATAGTATGACTTACGATGAATTTATTATGAAGCAGGCAATCAGGCAGACAAAGGCAGATATGCTCGACGTCGGCAAACGATTAGCAGAGAGAGGGCTGTTGATCGGGAAAGGAGGGAATTACAGTGTTCGGATCGGCGAAGACCGCATCCTGCTGACGGCATCCGGATTTGACAAGGGAGCGATCAATGAAACACAGATCAGCCTGATTGATTTGGAGGGAAATCTTTTGGAGGGCTTAAAACCTGCACAGGATATCCGCATGCACCTGGAGGTTTACCGGGATATGCCGGAGATCCGCGCGATCGTCCACTCGCACCCGCCGATTTCTACCGGTTTTGCGATGTCGAACTATCATGTGGAACGGTTCATGATGCCGGAAGCTATTTTAGATATTGGCGGAATTGACACAACGGAATTTGCGGTTCCGACCACTGCCGAGGTTCCGCAGTGCGTGGGCGCGTGCATCAAAAAGAACCCCAGGGTGCGGGCAATGATCCTGCGCGGTCACGGAGTGCTCTGCTTTTCTGAAAAAGACGTTATGGATGCCTGCTACAAGCTGGAGTGCCTGGAGGCGGTCTGCCATGCCGTACTGACGACAAAGATTTTAGGCGGAGCATATGAACTGAATGAAAAAGAGTTAAGCGGCGTAAACCGTGTTTTGAACGGAGAAAGATGGTGAATATGTTATTTATTGGGTTGGACGTCGGCACGACAGGGTGCAAAGCGGCGGTATATAACGAAACCGGCAAAAGCCTGGGTAAAGCTTACCGGGAGTTTGATGTCCTTCACCCGCAGCCGGGGTACTCGGAACAGGACCCGGAGACAGTATGGGCCTGCGTGCTGGAGGTTCTTGCCGAGTCGGTAAATGCGGCAAAAAGAAACGGCGCAAAGGCAGAAGAGTTTGCTGCCATCTGCACATCCATCCTCGGTGAGGAAATTATGCCGGTGGATAAGAAGTTTCGTCCGCTGCGGACATCGATTCTCGGAATGGATTACCGCGCAGAGCAGGAAACGGACGATCTGTGCAGGGCATTGGGGAAACGATGGATCTATGATACGACGGGCTTTCCGCCTCATCCGATGGGATCGCTGCCGACGATCATGTGGATGAGAAAGCATCAGCCGGAGCTTCTCGAAAAAACATATAAATATGTAACGTTTACGGAGTTTATCATGAAACGTCTGGGAGCTGCGGATGGGGCGATCGATTATCCGCAGGCTGGCAGGACGATGATGTTTGACATTGAAAAAAAGGAATGGTCAAAGGAGCTGGTAAAAGAGGCCGGCCTTGAGATGGACATGCTGTGTCCTGCCTTTGCGCCGGGGGAGATCGTGGGGCGCCTGAGTGCCGAGATGGCAGGCACGTTGGGGCTGACCGAACAGGTAGAGCTGGTGGCGGGCGGACAGGATCAGACATGCGCCGCTCTGGGCGCGGGCCTGATCGACAGCTCGGCCGCGATAGATTCGCATGGAACGATCGAAGGCCTGGGCGTTGTGACGGATCAGAAGTACACGTCGGATAAGGCGTTTGACGCCGCGATCTCCTGCTACGTTTATACGATTCCCGGCAAATATTTTCTGATGTCATCGTCTCAGGTCGGAGGACTGCTCCTGAAATGGTATAAGAATAATTTTTCTCTGGCGGAGATACAGGAGGCCGAAAAAAGCGGAAGGGACGTCTACGATGTCATGTGCGGGCGTGCGCCGGAGGGGCCGGTTCAGGAAATGGTTTTGCCGCATTTTATTGGCAGCGGGCCTCCGTGGAACGACCTCGATTCCAGAGGCGCGATGGTAGGGCTTTCGATTGACACGACAAGGCACGATCTTGTGAAGGCGATCATGGATTCCCTTACCTATGAGTTCCGCATCAATATGGAATATTATGAGAGCCTTGGATTTTGTTTTGACGAAGTCCGGGTTGTCGGAGGCGTTTCCAAATCTCCGTGCTGGATGCAGATAAAGGCGGATATTTTGAATCGCGATGTGATGAACGTGGTGGAAAAAGACGCCGCGTGTCTGGGAGCCGCTATGATTGCAATGAAGGCCAAGAACGTCTATCAGACAGTGGAAGAAGCGGTAAGGGTATGCGTGAAGATCGATAAGGTGTATCATCCGAACCCCAAATACACTGCCGCTTATGACAGGAACTATCAAAAATATACGAAGCTATATGAAAGTCTGAAGGACTTCAACAAAATACAGCCATAGGACAATATGAAGTGACCCCACATTTGTAGCAACGTGGATTTACCTGTATACTAAGTTTTGGAAAAAACAATGGTAACAGGGATTACCGCATACAAAAGGAGGCCACTTACATGAAAAGAATACTACGAATCGGAATGGATGTCCATAGCACAAACTACACTTTATGCGCCATTGAGCCAAGATTTGATGGAGACGACATTATTTATGCAAATGTTAAAGTAACGCCGGATCCAGACAATATTGTGCAGTTCATTGAGAATCTTAAGAAAAAGATAAAAGAGGATTGCGACATTCTCTGCGGCTATGAGGCGGGATGCCTGGGATTTTCTTTGTATCATGAATTAGTGAAAAAGGGAATCCGGTGTGTCATCCTTGCTCCGACCACAATGCTGACACAGCAGGGAAAAAGAATTAAAACAGATAAAAGGGATGCTCTTATGATTGCCCAGTGTCTGTCTTACGGCGGATACCATGCTGTGCATATCCCGACTGATAAAGATGACGATGTAAAGCTCTACCTCCGCATGAGGGATGACCATAAACTGGATTTAAAAAAGACAAAACAGAGGATTAGTGCATTCTGTTTAAGCCAGGGATTCCATTATGACAAGGGCAAATGGACGCAGGCACACTTAAAGTGGTTGAAATCACTTGAACTGGGCGGACTGGACAGGGAAACGCTCAACGAGTATCTGATCACTTATGAATATCAGACAAACCGGATTGAAACTTTCGATAAGAGGATAGAGGAACTGGCATCTGAGACAGAGTATGTGGAGAAAGTGAAAAAACTGGTGTGCTTTCTCGGAGTGAAGACCCATACGGCATTATCGTGCCTGGTTGAGACAGGAGACTTCCAGAGATTTGCAAAAGGGAATATCTATTCCGCGTATCTGGGGCTGGTGCCTGGGGAAGATTCAAGCAGCGATAACATCAACAGGCTTTCCATCACAAAAGCTGGAAACAGCCATGTAAGGAAGCTGCTGGTCGAGGCATCCAAAGGGATCTGCAAGGGAGCAGTCGGGCATAAATCGAAAGATCTGAAAGCAAGACAGAGCGGCAACCCGCCGGAGGTAATTGCATATGCAGACAAAGCAAATGAAAGGCTGAGAAGGAAGTATTACAAAATGATAAGACACGGCAAGAAAAAGAACGTAGCGGTAACCGCCGTTGCGAGGGAGCTTGCCTGCTTTATATGGGGCATGATGACAGACAATATCAGCATGGCGTGATATCAGGCTGCCATCCGCCCGTCAAGGACAAATAAACTGCTGCGCAGCCCTTGACAGCCGGCTGCCATCCTGATAGCTGGCAATCAAGCTGATTAAGCAGGCGTAGCTGCCTAATCAGCAGCAACTGAAAACAAAGAAAACTGGAGATATCTTGAAGGAGTCTTTTGAGACTTCAAGGTTCGGGTTATCTGCGGCACCTCCTTGTCGGCAGGGTAGCGATACATTGATCCACGTTTTAGGACAGCAGAGCCCACGGCGGACCATTGACCTGTAGGTAACCAATCCACGAATAACGGAGTGGCCAAATGCCGGGAACTGTTAAACAAAAGGCTTCTCCAAGATATCTCCAGAATACAAATGTGGGTTTTGTCAGAGAAAAAAGTTTGTTATTTTTTGAATTTACCTCTTGACAAAAGTCACTTCATAACGGAGGTGGGAAGATGGGAAAACACAACTACCATGCAAAGCCGAGGATGGGCATTGTCCCGATCGGCAAGACGAACCAGTATCAGGGAAACATCTGGAAATATGTCGAGGTCGCGAAAAATACCTTCGGGCAGGATCCTGATATCGAGATCATGATGCCAGAGGAACCGCTCTTTGACGATGATGATGTGCAAAAGACGGTGATCGGGATGGAAAAGGCAGACTGCGATATGTTTCTGTTCGTTATCGGGTCGTGGATGTATACCTCGATCGTGACGACGGCGATCAATGAGTTGAACGGCAAGCCAGCGGTTGTATATGGTCTCTGCGATGAGATCGCCAACGGATCGCTGGGAGTCTCTGTGCAGATTCGGTATGTGCTGGAGGAGATGGGGCTTCCGTTTGTATACTTATACGGAAAGATCGACGACAAGGAAAGAGCTGCCGATATTAAGTCCGCGCTCAGCGCCGCATGGGCCAAGAACAATCTTCGTGGGAGAAACATTGCCCTGATCGGCGGCAAGTGCATGATGATGTATCAGACGCAGGTAAATGAATTTAACTGGAAGAAGGTGTTCGGCATTGATTTTCCGCAGTACGATCACGCAGAGGTCTTCAAGGAGCTGGAGAATATCGACGAGGAGGAGGCAAAACGACTCGCCGACGAGTTTGCCGCAAATTGCCGGCAGATAAACTGGAATCTGGAAAACGGAGAGAAAATCAATGAAGATGCCATCCTGTCGCAGATGAGACTGTATCTGGCATACAAACGGTTTCAGAATTTATACGACGTCGATATGTTTGCGACGAAGTGTATGCCGGAGTTGGTCAACAAATGCTATGGCTACAGCTACGGAGCCTGCCTGGCAACGGCTCTCTTAAATGAGGAGCAGTCCACGATCGCCGCCTGCGAGGGCGATATCCCGGCGGGAATCTCCATGTATATTTTAAAAGAGTTGTCGCATGCGCCGGTCATGTTTGCGGATATTTCCAGGCTGAACGCCGAGGAAGGGATCATGAACTTTTTCAACTGCGGCTCCGGGCCGGTATCGATGGCAAACGGCAAGGGCTACCGGCTGTGGCCGATTCCGCGGCTGGTGCCGGACGAAGCGGTAGCCAAACCGTATCTGAACGGCGATTCCGGCGGCGCGTGTATTGAATTTGAGTTTGAAGGGGACCGCACGGTTACGCTGCTCCGGCTCGGAGGAAATGATGGCAGTTTAAGGTTTCATGCAGCGGTTGCCAGGACGTCGCTTCGTGTAAATAACGACGAGGAGGATCCCAACAACCAGTTCGCCGGCGGAACGCGCTGGCCGGGCTGCGGCATTGTGCTCAAAGACGCGGACTCGTTTTTAAGACATGCGACCGGACACCACTATGCGATCGTATACGGCAATTATGCAAAGGAATTGCAGTACATGTGTAATTTCTATGGTATTAAATGCGTTCTGGATTATTGATTTAAGCCTTCTTTATGGTATAATATGCCTAGTAAATAAATGACTTCCGGAAAGTCGTTGGAGAGGGAAAAAATGGAAATACGTGAAGAACTGGAGTATAAGCTGCAATTTATGATACCCACGCTCCCCAAAGGTGAAAAATCGGCGGCGTTATTTATAATGGACAATCTCGGTCAGGTACCGTTCATGACGCTGGATCTGGTCGCCAAGGAATCGGGGTGCAGCAGCGCTACCATAACGAGATTGTGTAAGCGCATGGATTATAACGGATTTTTGGAGTTTCGCAACGCCATACGAAACGAAGCGCTCGACGATAAGTATTGTGAGGTTTCCGAGGAAGACCAGGAGAAGGAACAGTTTAAAAATTTGATGCACAATGTGATAGATTCCGACAGAGAAACGATGGAGAGCACGCTTAGCCTGATTTCCGATCAGTATAAGGATGCTGGAGACGCGATTATTAACGCAAATAAGGTGTTCATGTTCGGAAACGGCGACGCAATTATCCCGTGCGAATCGTTTTCTCTGAAAATGGCTAAAATTGGAAGGCTGTGTATGTATTACAGCGATCAGGATATCCAGATATTCGCTGCCGGCACCGCCGATGTCGGGGACGTGGTGATCGCCGTATCGCATACGGGAAGATCGCGCTCGGTGGTGAATGCGGCTAAAATCGCATATGAGCAGGGCGCGACCGTGATCGGGATCACAGCCGCTTTAAAATCTCCGCTGCAGCGGTACTGTACGTACGTGCTGTATGTGGGAACCAAAGACACGACAGATACAAAAGATATCGTCTCCAGGCGTATCGGCGAGCATCTTGTTTTGGAGACGCTGTATTTATATTATAACATCAACATTGACAGCAAGGTACAGGATCACAGACGCAAGAGCGCCGATGTGATCTACAGCCTGAAAATGGATGACAGTGACGAATCAACGGGTAATCCGAAGTTGGAGTCAGGTTAAAAATGATTCCTTCCGATGCGTGAGGGATCATTTTTGCGACAGGGAGGAAAGATATGAAGATAGCGATTGGATGCGATCCAAATGCGCAGGAAGCAAAAGAAGAATTGATCGTACATATTAACAGGAAAGGATATGGTGCGGTTACAGATTTCGGAAGTGAGGATACGATCTACGCCCATGTGGCGATCAAGGTGGCGGAGGAGGTTGCGGCAAAAAAATATGACTGCGGAATCCTGATCTGCGGGACGGGTATCGGCGTCTCTCTGGCGGCCAATAAAGTCAAAGGGGCCTATGCGGCGCTTGCATACGATACATACACGGCGCAGAGAGCGAGACTGAGCAACGATGCGAATATTCTCTGTATGGGAGCGCTTACGACAGGGCCGAAGACCAGAGAGCTGATGGTCGATGAGTTTTTGACAAAGCAGTTTGTTCATGGGTGTGCCTCGCAGGAAAAGGTCGATTCCTTCGTGGAATACGACCAAAAGAGGGGATGACGTATGAAGAAATTGTATTTTGGCAGCAACCTCAAAATGTATAAAAATATTCAGGACACGGTGTCCTATCTAACGGAGCTGGAAAGCCTGACGGCAGATCTTGGGGGCGCGGATATAGAATTGTTTATTATCCCCTCGTTCACGGCGCTGGAGAGCGCCAGGAAGCACGTCCGCCACATCCTCATCGGAGCGCAGAATGTGAGCTGGGAGGATCAGGGGCAGTTTACCGGAGAAATTTCTCCGCTCATGCTCAAAGAGTTGGGGATCGGCCTTGTCATGGTCGGGCATTCCGAACGAAGGCATGTGTTTGGCGAGACGGATGTGCAGGAAAATCAAAAGGTGAAGGCATGCTTAAGGCATGGCATGAAGGTGCTGCTGTGTATCGGAGAAACCGCCCAGGAGAAAGAATACGGCGTCGGTGCTGAAACACTGAGAAAGCAGCTGATTGCCGGATTTCATGGGGTGCCGACAGAGAGGGCGAAAGATATCTGGGTGGCTTATGAGCCTGTCTGGTCGATCGGCGTCAACGGGACGCCGGCGACGCCCGATTATGCCGAATCGATGCACCGCACGATCAAACAGTGCCTTGGCGAGATCTTCGGTGACGCTTCGGTGCAGATCCCGGTGCTCTACGGAGGAAGCGTCAATGAAGACAATGCGAGCCAACTGATCGTGCAGAAATCGATCGACGGGTTGTTTGTCGGCAGAGCGGCATGGAATGCCAGGCGGTTTAATAGCCTGATCCGGGACGCTGTTAGCTCCCGTTCATTTGGAAAGTATCAGCAGCCGGAATAAATAAAACGATCATACCAGAAAAATGACCGACGTTACCAGATGGGGTGCCGGTCATTTTTTGCTATGCTATGCTTATGTTTGAAAAAGCTCTACACTGTATTTGGCAGGATTATCTTTGCTGATATAAACATTCGCATATAAATCTTCTTTTCGCTTAAATGGGGTCAAAACATAATAGTTACTTACTGCATGGTATTCTTTGCCCTCATAAATAAACCGACAGACGATTCTGCAGCTGGTGTAGTTTGCTACGCGAATCCAGACTGCCGGAATCATGTCCTCTATCTCGGAATCCATACAAGTGCCCGAATGCTTCAGCTTTTGCAATTTTCTCTTGTCATGTAACAGTTTACTCATTGAAAGCAGAAACAATATTAGCCATACAGAGGCATTGATTAACATAGGTTCCAATATAGTTGAATTAAAAAAATTCCCAACAAGACCAATCGTTAATTCAATCACTGCTACAAGCAAAGTGATATTAGCACATATGGAGAATAAGTACTTTACAGGCTTAAGATGGGCAATCTGTTTTTCTTTGAAAAGTCTGGAAATATTTTCTTCTGCTTTCCCTTTGTATTCTTCTGTTGATATATGCTCCCCTGAAAAAAGCTCGTTTAAACTAATATCCAAAACATTGCACAAAGGCTGTAAAAGCGATACATCCGGCATTCCTCTGCCGTTTTCCCATTTAGAAACGGCCTGACTGGTAATCTCTAATAGTTCGGCAAGCTGCATTTGCGTCAGATTTTTTTCTTTTCGGCACTGTGCAATAAATGCACCTATTTTTTTCTGATCCATACGACGAATCTCCTTTGCTATATTTGACCGCAGTATATCAAAAAGAGAATCTATTTAGAACATACTAAGCGTTGATTCCATACTAAACGCTTAGTTGAGCGTTACAAGTTCTGGTAAGACCGGCGGCAAGCAGCAAGTCCTCTTTACTCATTTTTCACTCTTTGTTTCACATTGTACCAAGCCGCTAGCGCGGCGGCTAGCCCTAAGTAC
>UMKV01040308.1_pt1 | contig 32615 bp, 26 predicted proteins | sample 1966381 | NCBI WGS metagenome assembly UMKV01 (sample SAMEA4836182, study PRJEB28245) | human gut metagenome | biome: gut microbiome; material: fecal sample | place: Denmark | collected 2008
CCCCGCAATTTTTTATGTAATGAAGAGAGCAGGCGATACGGACAATTCAGACGACTGAGCCAAGTTTACTTGAACGAAGGCGTATGATTGGACGTGGAAGGATATCCGAAAGCGAAGCTTTTGAGTTTGAAGCCTGTGGAGACGTTGAAACTTTCAAATGTAAATAGATGATATTACCTGCCCAGATAGCTCAGTTGGTAGAGCAGAGGACTGAAAATCCTCGTGTCACTGGTTCGATTCCGGTTCTGGGCATTTTTAATTCCCATTTGACTGAAATTTGGAGCATTAGCTCAGTCGGTAGAGCACTTGACTTTTAATCAAGTTGTCCGGGGTTCGAATCCCCGATGCTTCATGATCAAAGCACTGATTCCTTTGAGTCGGTGCTTTTTTTATACCGGAAAGAGTTTATGAAAAAGCCATAAAAAGCTTCCGCAGGGTGAGTGAAGCATATTTTTTGAAATAAGTAAGAGGGAAGATATACGATATGATGAAAAAAGAAAGAAATTACGGTCTGGATATGCTGCGCATGATATGCATGTTCCTAATTGTCAATCTGCATGTCCTTTCACCGGGAGGAGCGATGGCGCGTATGCAGGGAAATGAGAGCACATACTACGCCTGCTGGTTTCTGGAAACCTGCGCTTACTGTGCGGTAGACTGCTACGGTATTTTGTCCGGATACGTCGGTATTACCGGCAGGCATCGTCCTGCACGGCTTCTGGAGCTGTGGCTGAATGTCTTTTTCTATTCCGCCGGAATTACACTTCTTTACTGGATTGCCGCGCCTGATCTTTTAATGGAAAACAGTCTGTGGAAAGCAATTTTTCCGGTTTCCTGGGGAACCTACTGGTATTTCAGTGCGTATGCCGGATTATTTATCGTAATGCCTTATCTGAATAAGCTGGTCAACGCTCTGGACGAAAAGGAACGCAGACGCATGATGCTGGTGATGTTTTTGCTGTTTTGTGTCGTCACAGCAGTGCCGAAGGTTAATCAGTCAGATTTTTTGCAGTTAGTGGGCGGTTACAGCTTTGTATGGCTGGTTATTTTATATCTGTTTGGCGCCTGCATCCGCACCTGCAGCTTTAAAAGATGGAAAAAGTATCAGTACGCCTGCGTTTATTTTGCATTGACGGCATTTTCCTGGGCGTTTAAAATAGTGGTAGAAAATCATACCAGAAAAGTGTTCGGTGAGCCGCGGTTTGGCAGGATGTTTACCGGATACACGACGCCGACGATTTTTTTATCTGCGCTTTGCCTTTTTCTGATTTTTGAAAATGTAAAGATCAGGAAAACGTGGCTGAAAAGGATTATTATGACGGCGTCTCCGGTGGCGTTTTCCGTCTATATTATACATACGCATCCGCTGATCTGGGAGAATATCATCAAGGGAATATCTGCAAATCTTGCTTTTAGGACATGGTGGGCTGCAGTGCCCGGTGTTCTGGGAATCGCGCTGTGTATTTATATTTCGTGCAGTCTGATCGATTATGTCAGAAAAACAATATTTGATCTCTGTGGGGTGAGAAAGCTCACAGAACGGATATTTCATTCAAACAATACTTAGAAATAGGGAGAAAAGCTATGCGCAGGAAACAAAATTTTCAGTGGGACAAAATGACGATGGGAACCTGCTATTACCCGGAACATTGGGATAAGGATCTCTGGCGCGGAGATCTGCAGCGTATGAAGGCGGCGGGAATCTCAACGGTCCGTGTTGCGGAGTTTGCATGGAGCAAGGTGGAACGGGAAGAGGGATTTTTTGATTATACCTTTTTTGATGAATTTCTGGATTTGTGCCAGGAAGAAAAAATGAATGTAATCTTTGGAACGCCAACGGCAACGCCTCCGGCATGGCTGACGGAAAAGTATCCGGAGGTATTGAACGGCAGAGAGGACGGCGTGTTGTACCGCCATGGAGCGAGGCGTCATTATAATTATAATTCCGGGAAGTATCAGGAGTTATCGGCAAGGATCGTTGAGAAAATTGCCAGTCATTATGCAAAGCATCCGGCGATCATCGGCTGGCAGATCGATAACGAGCTGAACTGCGAAACAAGTGAATTTTATTCTGAAGCGGATTCGCTTGCTTTCCGGAAATTTCTGAAGGAGAAATATCACACACTGGATGCGCTGAATGAGGCGTGGGGGACGGTATTCTGGAACCAGACCTATACGGCGTGGGAGCAGATTTTCGTGCCGCGGCCGTTGCTGAATGAGGGCTATAATCCGCATATGCATCTGGATTATTTCCGGTTTATTTCTGAGAGTACGATCCGCTTTTGCCGTATGCAGGCGGATATTATCCGGAAATACAAAAAGGAAACGGACTTTATCACCACGAACGGTATTTTCTGGAATCTGGACAATCACCGGATGATGGATGAGTGTCTGGATGTGTATACCTATGATTCTTATCCGAGCTTTGCCTTCGGGCTGGGCTGCGACCCGCAGAATTCGAAGGATTTAAATGACCGTCACTGGTCGAAAAAGCTGACGGAGACCCGCTCTGTCTGCCCGCATTTTGGCATTATGGAGCAGCAGTCCGGCGCAAACGGCTGGACGACCAGAATGGAAGGACCGGCGCCGCGTCCGGGACAGCTTACCCTCTGGGCAATGCAGAGTGTGGCACATGGCGCGGACTATATTTCCTTTTTCCGCTGGCGCACCTGTACGGTGGGAACGGAAATCTACTGGCATGGCATTCTCGACTATGATAACCGCGACAACCGCAAACTGGCGGAGGTAAAGGATTTTTACAAAAAGCTGGAAACGCTGGATGAGGTGTGCGGCGCAGAATATACGGCGGCATTTGGCGTCTTAAACGATTATGATAACTGCTGGGATACGAATGTGGATGTATGGCATAAAAGAGTACAGCAGGCGAGTGAGGAAGAGATTTTTGCGGCGTCGCAGATATATCACACGCCGTATAATGTGATTTATCTGCAGGAGGATATCGCGCTGGAGGACCTGGCAAAATATCCGCTGCTGATTTATCCGCATCCGGTTATTATAACAGAGAAACGCGCGGCGCTTCTGCGGGAATATACAGAGCAGGGCGGCACGCTGATAATCGGCTGCCGCAGCGGTTATAAGCAGGAAAATGGAAAATGTGTGATGTTGCCGCAGCCGGGGCTTCTGCAGGAGCTGACGGGGTCGGATGTGACGGATTTTACATTTGCCAGTCCGGCGGAGCCGCCCGTCTGCGCCATGTGGGATGACGGCAGGACAATGGACATGCCGGTGTTTCATGATATCATGCGGCCGCTTAAGGGTGCGCGCGTGCTTGCCTCCTATACGGACAGCTATTATAAGGGTGCGGCGGCGCTGATTGAAAAGAAAAACGGGAAAGGAAAAGCACTGCATTTTGGAAGCACCTTCTCCAGAACAAATATGGAGATGCTGCTTGACTATGCGGGAGTGCTGCGTCCGTTTGCTGATCTGCTGGAAGTTCCCAAAGAGGTGGAAATCGTGCAGAGAACCAAAAACGGCAGTCGTTACCTGTTTGTGCTCAATTATATGCAGACTGCACAGAAAATAAACCTCAAAGAAGAGATGCTTCTTTTGTATGATGGAACGCGGCACAAAGGAGAAGTAACGCTGCAGCCCTTTGAGACGGCGGTATATAAGGTTCTGTAAAGAAGGATTGCACATATGAAGCAAGTGGATTTTGAAAATGGAAAGATAGCACAGAATATTGCCAGAACAGCGTTTCCTATGCTGATTGCGCAGGTTTTAAGTCTGCTTTACAGTATTGTGGACAGAATATATATCGGAAGGATTCCGGGAGAAGGGACAAGCGCCCTCGGCGCGGTAGGTCTGTGCTTTCCTGTTATTATTTTAATTACCGGCTTTACAAATATGTTTGGCATGGGAGGCTCCCCGCTTTTTTCTATGGAAATGGGAAGAGGAAATAAGGAGAAGGCGGAAACGATCATGAATACATCTTTTCGGCTGCTTGTGGTGACGGCGCTGGTTATCATGGTGGCAGGAGAGCTGTTTGCGGAGCCGCTTCTTCGTCTGTTCGGGGCTTCGGATAATGCTATTGGCTATTCGGTAGTTTATCTTCGCATTTATCTGACGGGAACCCTGTTCTCTATGGTTACGACGGGCATGAATCCTTTTATCAATGCCCAGGGATTTCCGGGAATCGGTATGCTGTCGGTGGTCGTTGGGGCGGTGCTCAACCTGATACTGGATCCGTTTTTTATTTTTGTGCTGGAAATGGGAGTCAGCGGAGCGGCAGTGGCTACAGTGATATCCCAGGGCTGTTCTGTAATTGTGGTGGCCCGCTGTCTTTTTGGCAAAAAGCTTGAACAAAGGATTTATTTTCGGAAAGTATCCCGGATTCGGGATTATTTTCCTTTCGCTGGAGATATTGTGGGTCTTGGGACGGCTCCCTTTATCATGCAGTGCACTAATTCGCTGGTGCAGATTGCCTGCAACAGTGTGCTGATGACTTTCGGCGGGGAAATCTATGTGTCTATTATGACAATCGTCTCCTCTGTGCGGCAGATTCTGGATACCCCGGTCATGGCGGTAGTGGAAGGAACCTCACCTATAATAAGCTATAATTATGGAGCCAGGCGGGCTGCAAATGTGCGCAAAGCCATTGCTATCATGATGGCAGTCACGGTTCCCTATACCTTTATTGTATGGATTATGATATTATGGAGACCGGAAATGTTTATCTCCATATTCAGTTCAGATAAGACATTACTTTCGGATGCTATTCCGGCGCTGCACCTGTATTTTTTTGCGTATATCTTTCAGGCGCTGCAGTACAGCGGACAGACCGTGTTTAAGGCGCTGAACAAAAAGAAACAGGCAGTGTTTTTCAGCCTTTTCAGAAAGGTAGTTATGGTCATTCCGCTGACGTATCTGTTTCCTTATGTGTGTGGATTCGGGGCAGAAGGGGTATTTATGGCTGAGCCTGTGTCCAACATCATTGGAGGGCTGGCATGCTTTATTACGATGTTATGTATTGTTTTGCCGGAGCTTAAAAAAATGGAAGCGGGAAATAAGAAACTCTTATAAACTTATTTTGCTATAACAAAACAAAATAGAAAAATGCAATCTTATTTTGTTTCAACAAAATAAAACGATAAAAATAGAAAAATATTTCGTTAGAACAAAATAAAAATTGATTTTTAAAGTTTATTTTGTTATAATTAGGGTACACTGATAATGGAGGTGTATCCTATGATTAAAAGAGAAGATTATCTGGTAAGAATCCGCCCATTTTATGAATCCGACCTGGTGAAGGTCATTGTGGGAATCAGAAGATGCGGAAAATCCGTTCTTTTAAGACAGATTGCGGAAGAATTGCAGGAGAAGGGCACAGAGCCGGATCATCTGCTGTATATCAATTTTGAGGATCTGGAATTTGGTATGCTGCAGACGGCAATGGACCTGCACCGGTATATCAAAGAAAAAATAAAAGATTCCAAAAAATATTATCTGTTTTTTGATGAGATTCAGAATGTAGAAGATTTTGAAAAGGCAATCAATTCATTCCGGGCGACCATGAATGTGAGCATTTTTATCACCGGCTCCAACAGCAGACTGTTATCCGGCGAGCTTGCCACGCTCTTATCGGGGCGTTATGTAAGTTTTCAGATTTATCCTTTCCGTCTGCGCGAGGTCTGCGAGCTGAAAGGCATTGCAAAAGAGCAGCTTACAGAGGATATCCTTCTTGATTATGTGATATGGGGCGGTATGCCGCAGCGGTTCCAGTTTCAGACAGAGGCGGAAACAAAAGTATTTCTCACGGATTTGTATAATTCCATCGTGCTGCGCGATATTGTGCAGCGGAATAAAATAAAAGAAGTGGATGGACTAAACCGTCTGGTGGAATATATGGTGACAAACACCTCCCAGACCTTTTCGGCAGTGTCGATTACGAAGTATTTTGAAAGCATCAACCGGAAAATTTCTACGGAAACGCTGTACGGCTATTTGGATGGAATCGTGTCGGCGATGATTATGAAAAAAGCGGTGCGGTACGATATTCGTGGAAAAAAGATTCTGACGAGAATGGATAAGTACTATCTGACAGACACCGGGCTCGGAAGCATAAAAAATACTGGCTTTAAGCGTGAAATCGGAGCAATGCTGGAAAATGTCGTCTACAATGAGCTGCTGACGCGCGGCTATGAGGTTTATGTAGGAAAGACGCCGAAGGGAGAAATTGATTTTGTGGCAATCAAAGACGGAAAAAAGGAATACTATCAGGTGACGTATCTGCTTGCAGCGGAAGAGGTGATAAAACGGGAGTTTGAAGCGTTCTCCCATGTTGCCGATAACTATCCGAAATATGTGATTTCTATGGATAAGTTCGATTTCTCCAGAGAGGGAATTATTCACAAAAATCTGGCGGATTTTCTGATGGAGTAGCAGGTAATCCCCGCCCGGCAGGGCGGGGTGTTATGCCGGGCAGAGCTTATCTGTGCCATATATTATGGAGATTACCTGCGTCTGCCGGGCGATGATGGAGTTATTGCTGCCGGATGCGCTCCATCACGCTTTCACGGTTCATTTTCCGGAACTGGACTTTTGGAATTGCCCAGGCGATGAAGAGCAGCACCGGAATCATCAGCGCGAAGGGGAGAAAGGCATACAGGGAGATGGTTCTGTCTGTAAATCTTCTGCTGTACAGGAAGGTGAGGATGACCGCCATGATGACAGCGCCGCAAAGGTAAAAAAGACCTTCGAAAACCAGCATTCCCAGAAGCTGTTTTTTGGTCATGCCGACCGCCTCTAAAAGAGCCAGCTCTTTTTTCCGGCTGATGAGAGAGGTGGCGGTGGTGTTGTAAAAATTCATGATGCCAATCAATGCGAGCACGAAGGCGAGCAGACCGCCGATGATGTAATATTTGCTGAGATACCGGTTAAAATCCTTCTTTAAATCAAGAACAGACGTAAACTGGAAGGTATCATCCTCCGTCAGAATAAGCTCTTCTATATATTGCTGCACCTTTTTTTCCTGTCCCGGTATGGCGTTTATAATAACGCGCATGGCAGAATTGTCGCCGGTGCAGACGATGTATTCGGTATCAGGGACATAGACCTTTACAGAAATCAGTTCCGTGTAAGGAAAGTCCAGCAGATACGGCAGCATTGCTTCCTCCAGCACCTCATACGTCTTTTCCTCACCGTTTTGGTAAGTCATCGTCAGGGAGTCTCCCTTTTTATAGTAATAATCTGTTTTATCAACATAGTAATTGTAGGGATAATTCACAATCACATATTGTCCGCTCTGAAAATCTTCCCAGGAGGCGGGCTCGCCTCTCCAGTCAAGCTGGTCAAAGACTGCTCTGGAAATTCCCATATAAAGTACGGGAATCTGGTTGGAGGCGCTGATTTCCTGCCAGGTCTCATCCCAGTCATAGCCCCACTGCTTTAGATATTTATCTGTAATACGCTTATAGGTTTTGCGCAGGTGTTCCGGCATGGAAAGCGTCTTTCTGGAAAAATAGGTGTAACCGGTTTCTTGCGCATAGGGGCAGACGTCCAGCGTCTGGCGGATTTCGGGCGAAATTGCATGAAAATCGGCGAAATCAGCGGTGCTGGTCAGCTTGCTGAGCTGAAAATCAGCAGCAAGATAGAGGTCGCTGATATCTTTAAAATTGTGGCGGCTGATAAGAATACCTGCGACATTCAGAGTCGTAAGCGATATGGCAATGGACATCATGACAATAACGCCCTTTTTCCAGTTGCCGCTCATATTCTGCAGCGCCATTCCCGTGCAGGAAACGGAGAAATTCTTTTTATTTTTCCTGCGGGTCTGCGGATTTTCCGCCAGACGCAGCGCCTCCACAGGTGATACCCGCGCTGCGATGCGGCACGCCTGCAGAACAGACAGATAGACCGTAAGCAGCGAAAACGCAGCCGAAAAAAGAAAAATCAGAGGATGGGCGGTGGATACCGTTTCCGTTTTTTCGTTCAGCGAGGCGGTCAGAACGGGAATCAGCAGTACACCGGCGATATAACCTGCCGCCAGCCCGATTGGAATGCCGGCGGCGGATAATACCAGCGCCTGCATCCGCACGATTTTCTTTAGCTGTTTTCCGGTGGTACCGACGTTTTTCAGCAGACCATAGGTGCGGATATCATTTTTTACGGAGATATTGAAAATATTGTAAATAATAAGATAGCCCGCCAGAAGGATGACAACCAGGAAAGCCGCTATGGAGGAAACGGAAATTCCGCCCTCCCCGCTGAAAGCGATTTCATAGGCGGGACTTATGGAAAAGCCGTTGCCGCTGCGCCCGCTTTCGGATAAGCCGGACAGTGCATTTAAGGTGCGGATGTTTTCGGAAATGGTCCGGGTATTTTTAAACCACACGGCGTAGGAGAAGACATTTCCGGAAATATTATCCGAGGCAAGTTTTTCCTGTGCATAGTCCTCTGAGACCCACGCAAACTGGTACTGCGATACGAGGTCGCCCTTCCAGTAGCCGCAGAGTGTGAAGGTTTCTTCTTCCGGCGCACCATCGGAAACGGAAACCGGCAGCGTTATTTTTTCACCGGTTTTGTGAGGAATTCCCAGGGCGTCAAGTACGGTTGTGCTTACGGCAATTTCGTCCTTTGTCTGCGGCATACGCCCCTGTGTGGGCAGGGCAAAACGATTGCGGGCGCTGTTTTCGTCGCCTGCATGGAGCTCCAGAAGATAAGGAAAATTTTCTCCGGAGGCAATTCCGAGAAATATATCTTTGCCGTATTTTTCCACGAAGGAAACATCCTTCAGAACAGCCTCCGCCCGCTGTCCCTCTTCAGAAGAAAGCTGCTGGATGATGGCGTGACAATCTGTGATATATTTCTTTTTGTTTGTTTCAAGCTGCGAGAGAAACAGGGAGCCTGCACCCGTAAAGAGTGTGGTAAAAAGCGTGGATGTTAAAATAATTGCCAGGATGGCGATGAAATTCCGCGCCCGGTTTATTTTCAGAAATTGTTTTGTGAGAAACCATAAGGTTTTGCGGTTTTCTACTTTTACCATGTGCGTCACCTCCTGTTAGAGCTGTCCGGGGAGACAGGCGTTAAATCCGGGCGCGGCGAGCTGCCGGAGGTGAGATGTCCGTCCTCAATGCGCAGAATGCGGTCGGCGAGCTGCGCAATTTCCTCATTGTGTGTAATCATGATTATGGTCTGGAAAAATTCTTCACCGGTAATTTTGAGCAGTCCCAGCACATCCTGGCTTGTTCTCGAATCAAGATTTCCGGTCGGCTCATCCGCGAGCAGAAGGGCAGGCTTTGCCGCAAGCGCACGGGCGATGGCGACGCGCTGCTGCTGTCCGCCGGAGAGCGCGTTCGGCAGGCAGGAGAGTTTCTGGTCCAGACCGAGTATTTCCACAATTTTTTGGAGATAGTCCCTGTCCGGTGTCTTTCCGTCCAGTTTTACCGGAAGAATAATGTTTTCCCAGACATTCAGCATGGGAATAAGATTGTACATCTGAAATACAAAGCCGATGTTGCGGCGGCGGAAAATAGTGAGCTGCTCGTCGGTCATGGCGCCGAGTTCCTGTCCGTCAACGAAAACCCTGCCGGAGGTGGGAACGTCCAGACCGCCAATCATATGCAGAAGCGTGGATTTTCCGCTGCCGGAGGTGCCGACAACTGCCGCAAATTCCCCCTTTTCTACAGTCAGGTTTACATTTTCCAGAGCGTGGACAGCCGTGTCACCGCTTCCGTAAATTTTGGTAAGCTGTGTTGTTTTTAAAATATCCATAAGAACCTCCTCTCATTGTATGAGACATTCTGTATATCCGGCAAAACCCGGAACAGAGCGCAGACCTGCGTCATATCGGTTTCTGTCAGATATTCATTTGTGAGTATATATTAGCATGGGAATATCTCCGGGAGGTTTCTACAAGGTTACAGTTATGAGACATTTGGCAGAAATACAGAAAATACGGACCCGGCTCCTTTTTGGGAGCTTACTTTTATATAGCCCTTCTGCATACGGAGAATTTCTCTGGAAAGATACAGCCCGATTCCGGTGCCTGGCTCGTCCTCCACATCCATACTGCGGTAAAACCGTGAAAAAATACGGTTAAGCTCCTCCTCAGCAATGCCGATACCGTTGTCTGCGATATCAAGACGGGTGAAAAAGGAATATTTTTCTGAAGAAATGCGGATATGTCCTCCAGGTGCGGTATATTTAATAGCGTTATCCAGAATGTTTCCGACTGCTTCGCGCGTCCACCGGAAATCAAAAACGGCAGAAAAGGAGGAGGGGATAATTTCAAGAGCAATTTCTTTTTCTAAGGCTTTTGCCTCAAATTCCTGGCGTAGCGCATCGAAAAGCTGCCCGATATGTTCTTCCTTTGGATGAACGCTGATAATGCCGTTTTCCATGCGCGACAATTTAACGAGTGACTGAATCAGAAAATCCAGCTTCTCTGTCTGCTCACAGATAGTGTCGATTTCTGCGGATGGTCCGGCGGTATGCTCCTTTAAAAGGTCAGCATACAGCATGATATTGGAAATTGGCGTCAGGGTCTGGTGGGCAATATCGGAGATAAGGCTCTGGATAACTTCCTTTTGCTGCAGGCGGTTTCCGGCTGAGAGCTGACTGTCGTTTAGAAATTTTTTCAGACTGTTCTCCAGTGCAGAAAATTTTGTCTCGGAGATTTCGCTGCGCTGCAGGCTGCCGGCGGATGCGTCATCCACCATTTTCTGCAGACGGGCAAGAAGCCGCCGCTCGCGGCGGGAAAATAATATGTACCAGAAAACGCCGGTGATAATACACACAGTAATAAGAGATAAAATAATCAGCATGTGATATGATTCCTTTCTGCAGACAGGGCACTGCTCAGACTGCCCACATATATCCGATACCATATATGGTTTTAATATATGCGGGATTCGCGCTGTCGTCCTCCAGCTTATCTCTCAGCCGCTTGACGGCGACTGTCAGAGCATGCTCATCTACATATTCGGTGTCGCCCTGCCAGACAGTATCGATTAAATAGCTCCGGCGGATGGCGGCGCCTCTGTTTTCTACGAGAATGCGCAGCAGGCGCTGCTCCGTTTTGCTCAATTCAATGTGCTGTCCGTTTTTGGAAAACAGCATTTTATTAAAATCAAAGATAAATCCATCGATGGAAATGCCGCTGTCTGTTTTTGTGCAGTCCCGAAGCTGTACGGCGGCGCGCGCCCGCAGAACCATCAGGCTGAACGGTTTTGTGATGTAATCGTTGGCGCCCGCCTCCAGCCCGGTAACGATGTCAAGTTCCATATTGTTTACGGTAATCAGTATGATGGGCGTGCGGCTTTTTGCGCGTATTTCCCGGACAAAATCAATGCCGCTGCCGTCCGGAAGATTGACGTCGAGAAGAATCAGGTTGAGACTGTTTTCCTGCAGGCACTGCCGTGCCTGCGCAAGCGTGCGGCAGGGAAAGAAGATGCGCCCCGGCTCCTTCAGGGAAAGGCAGATGCCCTCGTTCAGTTTTTTATCGTCTGCAATGACAGCAATTTTTATATCCATTCTATTCCTTTCCGGAACCGGTCTGGCCATCTGTTATGTTCCTGAGAGGATATTTCGGAAGGTCAAACCGGTCCACATCGTAAACCAGCCGCTGCGGACTTCCCTCGCGGGAGAGCATTAAAGTCTGTCTGTTCTATAAGAACGGGCTTTGCAGCAATATAGATTTTTGCAGGCAACAGGGCAGCCTGGCGGAACTGTTACCGGGTTTTCATAAAAATATCATAGAGTAAAATCATAAGATTGACAATGGTTTTGGGTTATTTTTTTCTTGAATAAATAATTATTACAAACTATACTTGATTTATAATAACAATAAGTTTTCATATACAAAGCGAATAAAAAGGAGAAATGAATGGGAAGGAATATAAATATTATTACTGATATTGATGGGAATAAGGTTGTAATGATTAATAGTATTATTTTTAATTGTACATGTTGGTTCGGATTTTCCGGATGAATATGCAAATTCTAACTATACGCACAGACTGAAAGGGGCAAGTGCAAAGGCAAAAGCCAACGCAATACAGGGATTGCCGGAATTAGTAGAAATTTCAACGAAAAAGGAATTTCAGGAAAATCGGAAAAATAAGCACAGAAAAGATGCTCAATATGGGTGGTACAGATATGAATCCTGGTTTGCGTTACCGGTCTTAACAGAAGAAGGCAGGGTGGAAAGATAGAAAATATTATCTGTATGATATTATGGAAATAAAAAAAAGAAACGGGAAAGCTTTTCCAGTCAGATGACCATACTCAGTAGAAGACCCCATTTCCTTTCTAAGAGTATTCTAACGGAAGAAGCATTCATTTGTCAACAGAAAAACTGATTGACAGATATATAGTAAAGTGCTATTATGTCGTTAGGCGATATGTCGATACTCGACATATCGAAAAGTAAACGGACAGGGGATAGAAAATTGGAGCAGATCATTAAAAAATATATTCCAATGACAGAAACTACCTACTATACACTGCTTGCTCTGAAGGAGGAAAGGCATGGGTATGCTATCATGCAGTTTGTCCGTGAACTTACGGAAAACCGTATCCATATGGGCACCGGCACGCTTTACACGATGCTCGGTCGTCTGGTGGAGGATGCTCTGATCGAGGTAGTGTCGAATGAAAACGGGAAAAAGGTGTATCGGCTGACTCCGATGGGGGATGAAATTTTAAAAATGGAGCTGGAGCGCCTGCGCAAGCAGCTCAGAAACGGGGAGGAAATCTATGGGACAGACCGTTCGTAAAACAAAATTTATTCTGAGTCTGATGCGGGAGAAATTCTGGCTGGAGGAGATGGCGCAGCAGGGGCTGTTTTTAAAGAATATCAATCTCGGCGTTATCTATACCTTTGAAAAGGGAAATCCGCAGCGTCTTGTATACGATGTGGACCGGTTTGACCTCCCGAAGTATCCGGTGCTGAAGGAAATCCAGGATCGGGAAATGTTTGTGTCGCTGGCGGAGGAGATGGGCTGGCGGGAAATTACACACGATGAAGATATGAATTATTATTTCTGCAAGCCTTATGAGGAAGATGGCATTAACGAAATGTACGATACGGAGGAAGAACGGCGCATTCACGCGTTGAAATACCGGGATCGGTATCAGAATGCGGCGCGGATAAACTATAAATGTGCGATGGCGTTTGATATTCTCATGCTGCTTCTTGCATTTCTGATCAGGAGCCTGTTCCCGTTTATGCTGGGGTTTGTGTGGAGCACGATCCTCATAGTATTCGGTTTCTGGTGTGAAGGGATCGCGCAGATGTGCGAAAGAGAATTCCGGATGGGTGCGCGGGAGTGGCTGCGGGCAAACGGAAAGAAGAGCGATACAAAAAAGGAATACCGGCTGTTTCTCACCACAAAGGGGCTGACAAAGTATTTACAGAAGCAGAGCGCGAACGGCTGGCATATTATCAGAAGCAGTGCAGTCTGTTACAGCTTTGAGAAGGGACCGCAGCAAACGCTGTATTACACGGTGGATTCTAAGGCGGCGGTGAACAGAAGAAGGCGCGCACGGCATCTTCAGAAAATTGAGGATGGAAAGGATATCAACCAGCAGAACAACGACTGGCAGGTGGAAAGCGTAAAGGAGGCAGAGCAGAATGGGATGGAGTTTGCCTGTGCCTACGCGAATAACCAGATCCTGTACAGAAGCGGCAGTCAGGTCGATTTTGGAAAAAAGAATATGTTTTTATACTCCTGGTTGTTATATTGGGTGATTTTTATTGCAGTTGGCTTTATTTTGGGCTTTATTACGGGTTATATTTCTACATAGGGGAGAATTGACATTTTCGTAAGAGAGCTTAAACTGGTATATGATGCCAGGGTTAAAAGGTCATAAAAATTATTTAGGGGAAGAGGAGAAAAATGAGTCTGATCGTAAGAAACCTTTCAAAAAAGTATGGCGATAAAACAGTTGTAGACAATCTGAGCTTTGAGATGGCGAAGCCGGGCGTATTTGCGCTGCTTGGCACAAACGGCGCCGGAAAAACGACGTCCATCCGCATGATGCTGAATATGCTGTCAAAGGACAGCGGTGAGGTGCTCTGGAACGGAAAGCCGCTTGACACATCCGTCTGCAATGTCGGTTATCTCGCCGAGGAGCGCGGTCTGTATCCCAAGTATACGCTGATGGATCAATTGATCTATTTTGCAGCTCTGCGCGGCATTTCAAAGGCAGAGGCAAAAAAGCGCATCAAATACTGGGCGGGACGGCTGGAAGTTGAGGAATATCTGTATCCGACGGAGCTTCCGGCGGCAGACGAAGATCAGTTGGGTGGAAAGGCAAAAAATAAAAAGCGTGCGAAAAAACAGCCGCCGAAGAAAGCGGATCAGCTTTCCAAGGGAAACCAGCAGAAAATCCAGTTTATGACGGCGCTTTTGCCGGATCCGGATCTGCTGATACTGGATGAACCGCTCTCCGGGCTTGATCCGGTAAATACGGATCTGTTCAAGAGCATTATCCGGGAGGAAATTGCAAAAGGCAAGTACCTGATCATGTCCAGCCACCAGATGGCGACGGTGGAGGAGTTCTGTACCGACATCGTCATTTTAAACCGTTCAAAGACGGTTCTGCAGGGGCATCTGAATGATATTAAAAAGAGCTACGGCAGGATCAATCTCTCTCTGAAAACGGAAGTCGATGTAAAGGAGTTGATCGCGAAAGCGGGACTTATGATTGTCACAGAAAAGGAATGTGAATATCAGCTTCGTGTGTCGGGAGAAGAGCAGGCGAATGCTTTCCTGAAAATGCTGATCGAGCATGATGTCCGCGTGATCACGTTCGACCTGCGCGAGCCGTCGCTGCACGAAATATTCGTGGAAAAAGTAGGTGATGCACATGAAGATTAGCCGAAATGATTTTACCGGAACCGGTAAGGTGTACCGCTTCACGCTCGGACAGATGCTGAAGGGAAAGGCAAATGTTATCACGCTTTTTATCCTTCTTCTTTTCGCGGCTGTCAGCATACCGGTGATGACGCTTCTGATGGGCGGGGAAAAGACGGTATCTGCAGACATTACATCTGTTTATGTGAAAAATGATACCGGATATGAGCTGGCGCTGGCGGAGGTGCCGATAAAAAACGAGATTTTTGCAGATACTTCTTTTGCGGAAGTAACGGAAGAAAAGAAGCCTAAGGAAATCGGCGCTTCGGAAGTGTACCTTCATCTAAGCAGAAATGCGGGCAGCTTTGAGATAGAAGCAGTTACCGCGGAGACGAAGGATTTCTCAGACGCAGAGCTATCACAGTGTACGGAAGTTTTTTCTGCGCTGCTGGATGAGGCGCGTTATGCGCAGCAGGAGGCGACGCCGCAGCAGATTGCTGTTCTGACAAGCGGATACAGTACGAAAACAGAGTCCGTCACTGAATTTTATGAGGAGGAAGAGGATAACTTTGACGCCAGATTTGGCGTGCAGATGGCATATTCTATTTTTGTGCTGATGCTCTGCACATTTGTTTCCTCCTACATCATTCAGAAGGTGATCGAGGAAAAGGCGTCGAAGCTGGCGGAGCTTTTGATGGTTAGTGTGAAGCCGCTTGCTATGCTGCTTGGAAAGATTCTTGCCGTTATGACGTATGTGTTTGGACTGATCGTTTCTTTGCTGGCGGTGATGGTTGCTTCCTATGCCGTTACCGGACGGTTTGCAGATACTTCCGTCGTTATAAACCAGTTTACTGCGATGGGGATTAACGCGGAGAGCTTTCGGCTTTCACCGGCAGCGGTTCTGGTTCTTCTGGCGTCGATTCTGCTTGGTTATCTGACAGTTTCGCTGCTCAGCGGGCTGATCGGCACCGGATGCTCCACGATGGAGGATGTGGAGCCTGCGAATATGGCAATAGTAATGCTGGTGCTCATCGGATATCTGGCGGCGGTGATAGCGGTTGCCGTGGACTCTACTGCGGTGAATACGGCGGTTGCGCTCATACCGATAGTATCCATTTTCTGTGCGCCGACATATTATATTACAGGGAGCATAGGAATCGGCATTGTTATATTGTCCTGGCTTATACAGCTTATTGTCATTGCGTTTCTGGCATATGTATGCGCGAAGGTGTACCGCGATCTGATGATGTATCGCGGAAGCCGTCTGAAGCTGAGCGGATGGATCGCGATGCTTGGCAGAAAACACACAAGGGAGGCGCGTTGATATGAAGAGCATAGGAAAAATATTTTCATTTACTTTTATGCAGCATATAAAAGGCAAGGGCTACCGCAATGCGACGATCTGGATCACGGTACTTTGCTTCCTGCTTCCTGCACTGATCATGCCGGCAATCGAGTATTTTGGAAAAGATGAGCAGTATGAGAGTAAGATCACAAAGGTTTATGTGATCGACGGGGAGCAGAATCTGACGGATTACAGCTTTTTAAACAGCGCCGATCCGGAGCAGTTTCAGAATATCGATTACGAAATGGCAGACAGCGTTGAGCGTGCGGCAGAGATGGCGTCCGCAGACGGTTATGCGGTGCTTCTTGTGATAGAGAAGCAGGACAGTGCCTACCAGATATCCGTGCTTCTTCCGGAGGAAACGGAGCTTGAGAAAAAGGATGCATCTGCATATGAGGACTTTATTAACCGATATTTCCGCTACGTGCTGGTGCAGAAATCACAGCTTGCGTATACGCAGATTGCCGAGCTTACCATGCCCATTGAGGTTTCCGTGCGCGACACGGAGGCGCTGGAGGGAGAGACCGATGAGTATGCAGAGATGCGGGAAATTTTTGCGATGATGCTTCCTTATCTGAACATCATGGTGCTGTATTTTATGATCCTTGCATACGGGCAGGGAACGGCAAACAGTGCAATCATGGAAAAGACGTCGAAGCTGATGGATCTGTTTCTGGTATCGGTGAAACCGGGAGCGATGCTCCTTGGAAAAGTATTTGCGACAGCGGCAAGCGGAATTTTGCAGTTATTTTGCTGGATCGGCGGTCTTGTTGGAGGCTTTGCGCTTGGAACACAGCTTGTAAAAACAATAAATTCGCAGTCGGATATGGCAATTTTGCAGCTATTTGATGCTTTCGGAGAGATTTCCGGAATGTTTACGGTATCCGGCGTGATACTTGCGCTTCTGATGCTGGCGGCAGGGCTTCTCCTGTACTGCTCGCTGGCGGCGATCGGCGGCGCGGTTGCAGAAAAGCCGGAGGATCTTTCCAGTACGAATATGCTGTTTGTGATGGTGCTTCTTATCAGCTTTTTTGCCACGATGTACGCAGGCGGCACAAATTCGGATGTCCCGTGGGACGCCGTTACCTGGCAGGCGTGGATGCCGTTTACGGCAATCCTCGTCACACCGACTAAGATACTGCTTGGCGGAATGACAATACCGCAGGCGCTCGGTTCACTCGGCATTGTTGTGCTCACGGCGGTTCTGGTGACGCTGCTCGCCGGAAAGCTCTATAAAATGATGTCTCTTTATAAGGGGAATCCGCCGGGACCGGCAAAACTGATGGAGATGCTGAAAAATGACAGATCGTAAATATAAGGAGTATAGAAAATGCAGTTAGCGATGATATCTGCGATAGGTGTGGGCGGAGCCACCATTATTGGGGTGCTTCTGGGGTTTTTATTTCGGAAAATCCCACATGAACTAAATGACGGTGTGCTTGGATTTGCAGCAGGGGTGATGCTGGCGGCAGCGATATTCGGGCTTATTATTCCATCTCTGGAATATGGAAATGTCTGGGTGACCTGTGCCGGGATTCTAGCGGGAGCGATATGCCTGAATTTTGCCGATAAGCTGACGCCGCACCTGCATCGGATTACCGGGCTGGATCAGGAAGCGCACGCCGATAAGCAGTCCCACTTAAATAAGGTGATGCTGTTTGTGATGGCGATCGCTATTCATAATCTGCCGGAAGGAATTGCTGCCGGAGTCGGATTTGGCAGTGAGGATATTGGCAATGCAATCACAGTAGCGCTTGGCATTGCTCTGCAGAACATTCCGGAGGGAATGGTGATCGTATCGCCGCTGCTTCTGGCGGGAGTCCCTGCAAAGCGGGTATTCTTCATAGCCTGCTTCACCGGTGTGATAGAAATTGTCGGAACCATGCTGGGATACGCGGCTGTAACGATTGCCAGCGTGATTCTCCCGGCAGCGCTGGCGTTCGCGGGCGGCACCATGATCTACGTTGTCAGCGATGAAATGATCCCCGAAACACACAGCCACGGATACGAGCGGCTTGCCACATATTCCATGCTTGCGGGATTTATTTTGATGATTTTGATGGATCATTATATATCGTAGAAGGAATTTAAAAATAGAATTATCCAGAAATGGGTAGTTCTATTTTTTAAACATAGTGACATTATAAGATGTATAGAAAAAGAGTGTGAAATCATAAAGGGGCTTGGCGTCCCATATTTATTTGTGTTATGATAGATAAAAATTGACTGTTTCATATATGGATTTTTACGCGGACGGAAGAAATGGAGAATAAGCGTGCTGAAGGTTGCTGTGTGTGATGATGAAAAGATGGCGGTGAAAATGATTGCACCAAGAGTGAAAAAAGAATTTGAGCGTTGTCAGCGTTCTTGCCACCTTGATTTGTTTACAAACAGCATTTCATTAACGGAAAAGATAAAAAATGGAGCGCAGTATGATGTACTGTTTTTGGATATTAGTATGCCTCAGCTTGACGGAATTGAGGTGGGGACCGCATTTGCAAAATTATTGGAGGATACGATACTGATTTATGTCTCAAGTAGGGAGGATTTGGTGTTTGACACTTTTCAGGCAAGGCCATTCCGTTTTGTGAGAAAGAAAAGATTTAAAGATGATCTTCCTGCTTTAGTTAGAGATATTTGCAGTGAAATTGATAGAAGGCAGGAACAAAAGCTTCCATTTCAGTGCGGTAGTGAGGTGGTGTTTCTGCGGCCGGAAAAAATAATTTATGCAGAGTCATATAAAAAAAAGCAGATTCTTCACTGTGCAGACCGGCAGTATGAAGTAAAATATAGCTTTCAGAAGGTAATGGAAATATTAAAGCCTTATGGTTTTGTCCAGGCTCACAAAAGCTATTTGGTGAATTGCCGGTACATTCATTCTATTAGTAGAACGGAACTGAAATTGGATGATCAGACGATTATTCCTGTTGGCCGCTCTAAATTGGACGAGATAAAAAAAGCATTTTCTCAGTATACCATGGAGGATATGACTACAGCTTTAGGAGAACTTGAACAGTAAAGCAGGTAGGGGAAGTCATTTCATAAGTGACCATGCCGTTATATTGTTTGGCGGTTCTTTGGAGTACCTTCATACCAATACCATGATTTTTTGCGTCCGCTTTTGTGGAGAGAAGTTCCGGATTTCCTTTCAAAATGTCGTGGGTTACGCTGTTGTCTGTTCGAAAAACCAGATAGGATTTTACAGATCTGGCATTTAAGCGGATAAACGGGTGGTTCTGCCCCTGGCAAGCTTCAATGGCATTGTTTAGCAGATTGCCGAAAAGCGAACAGAGAGTCAAATCATCTATGTTAAAGGCTTCTGGGAGCGAAACGTTCATCTCAATGTCTATGCCAAGAGATTTGGCGTAGGCTTTTTTTTGAGTGAGTATGGTATTAATGACAGGACGATTAGTCAGAACAGCGCTGTCTATGGACATAAAAGCAGTGTTTGTCAATGCGGAGAGATATTGAATGAGTTCATTAACATTGCCTTTTCTGGCCAATTCTTCAGCATAGATAAAATAATTAGTTAGCTCGTGTTTTAATTCCCGCATCCGTGCCTCTGTTTCCTTCATCTGAGAGAGGGTATTCTCAGATAGCTCCATATCCCGAATTATTAGCTGCTGTTCCTGCATATTCTGTTGCTCCTTGGTGAAACGGAAGATCAGAAAGGTTGTGGAGCATGTGGCAAAAAGGCAAGCGGTATAAAAGAGGATGGAGACCGGATTATTAAGTTTAAAACTGTTGGTAGAAGAGCAGGTCAGCAGATAGATAGCCAACGCGGTAAAAAGGAGAATCAGATGATCTCTGCGGTTCAAATAAAAAGAAGTCAGATTAGAGTGCTTCCGTAAAATTAAGAAATAAGCCGCAAAGGAACTATACCCCCAAATATCCCGCGGAATTGTCAATTTGAAGAAATATTCGGGAAAATAGTTGGGACCAATGAGACATTCCATAGACCCGCCGATGATAAAGCCGCACTGAGCAGCTAGAGACATGGACAGAAGGATAGTCAGTACCATGGAAAGAGGATTTCCCTTGTAGAGAATTAGGCAGGCCAGTATCAAACAAAGAGTGTAAACAGTCTGATCCAGAAGAAAACTGGGCCACCAGGAGCTGTTTTGGAAATAGTTTATGATAAAAAATTGTATACTGTAACGCACGGCTGAGGCTGTCAAGACCGCCAAAATAATATAGAGGACCTTTTTTGTGGGGTGATACCGAAAAGGGAACATACTCATGCATGGTATGACAATGATTAAATAAAAATGGGGATTAATAGATTCCCAGATAGTGGTCAAAAAATCCATATCTCATCGCTTCCTTTCCGGATATTTACAGAAAAATATTCTTAGATATAAATCCTAGACGAAAACACCAGATTTGTCAAGATACCTAAGCTGGGATTGACAGGGAAAAGGTGTTGTTTGTTCCCTTCTTTTTGTAGTTCGTTCCAAGTGTCTATATGTTTATAGAAAGACTTGATATAATATGCCTAGTTGTTACGTCGCGGCGGTAACAGAACAATAAAAAAGAAAGAAGGGAAATATCTGTATGAAGAAAAAAAGTTTCTTTTTAACTCTGCCACTTTCCATTGTTATGACTCTCACTTTTGCAGGGGCAGTATTGGCATCGGAGGGTGCCGCCGAGGTGGAGATGACGGAAGCGGTTACTGAAGTTGCGGAACCAATGGGGCCTCCTGCACAGGAGGAAATTCCCTTAGACACAAGCAAACATGAGCATACATACCGACTGGCGGCAGATAGCTATGAGGCTACTGATACTACCGGCGGTTATCGCCATTATCGCTGCTCAGTCTGCGGAGATGATTACTCTTACACCACAGATCCGATGGTCTACGCGGAGAATCTTAAAACAGGGGAAGAAATTACGCTGGATTATGCTATGAATCCGTACTTGCCAAATTATGAATTTATGCCGGATAATGAGCTTCATGTTTTCTGGTCCAGGGAGGACAGTGAATGGAGGGTCTACGCAGTGGGCTCCCACGATATGAAGATGGAGGGGTGGTGCGGCTCTGACGTACATTGCTGGTCTGCACCTGTTTATGATGTGACAGACTGGCGTTATGAGGGAGTTTTAAGAACTTTGCCTACGGGTAACTATGCTGCCTGCGATTTTGATTACGATCTTCAGACAGACCAAATCGTTCTTTTTGTCAACAGCAATGAGCAGAGACGGCTCTGGACGAATGGAAACAGTGTTCCAGATTCCTATTTTGATACACCTTTGTCTGAAGAGGGAATCCCCGGAATCGATGATGATGCCGGATTTGACCCTGCTATTTATATTGATGATGACGGGTCTATTTTGACTATTTTTGATAATTCCGATGGAGGAACAAAGCATGCACGCCTGTCAAAGATCAATGATGAACGGACGGAGATAGAGTGGTATTGTGATATTCAAATGGCTGAGGGAGAACCCAATCGGGAGGGCTTTGAGCCAAACCATTTTGAAGCAAGTACCATTGATTTGGTGGAAGTTGATGGTCACTCATATTGGGTAATCCAGTATAGTATGCGCACAGACTGGCAGCAGAATAGGGAGGATGATCCGGAATATCAGAAATTTGTGGACGGCGAGGGCTGGAGCTGGTGGCCTCTGGTGTATATCTACTCTGATCCGGATCTGTCTATTGATGAGTTAGCGAATTACACTTCCTGGCACTGGGGCGGTGTGATCGGTGATAATGCCGGCTTCTACCGTCAGGATATGGAGACGGGTGAAGTGACAGAGCATGATACTCCTGTTTACTGTGGCGGAAATAATCATGGCGGACTGGCATATATTAACGGTCAGTGGTATGTGTCCAACCACCGTCATACTTCCTACAATGCGGGGCGCCAGGGATATCTGCGTACAGTGGATATCTACGTATCAGAAGACGGGCGCCTGGTGATCGAGAGTCCGGAGTATACTTCCTCTGTTGGAGAAAGCATCGATGCCTACCAGACCTGGCCCGCTTATATGGCTTGCCATTTGTGGCCCACAGTTTTTTCTGAGAAACATACCCAGACACTCTTCATCGACACCCCGCTGCGGGATGCACCGGAAGATTACTGGAGTTTTATCTATGATGATCCTGATTACGCACTGCATCGTAGTCCGGTTACTGGAATAGAAAATGGGGCAGAGGTCGGTTTTAAGTATCTGAATTTCGGTGAGGAGGCAAGCTCGGTTTCTATGTCAGTTCTTGTGGCACAGGAGGAAGGATACGTAGACGGAATTATGAATGTGTACCTTGACGCACCCTCTGAAGAGGAAGGCGGCACGAGGATTGGATCTATCAGCGTGAATGGAGAGAACATTGAGGCTGCCGGAGTGACAGCTTCCGGTTCCGATGGACTGGAGTGGAGCACGTTGAGCGCATCAATGGATCAGGAAATTAGTGGTATCCACGGCGTGTATTTTATATTCGAGTCGGAAGAGGAAGGAAATATCTGTAAGCTGGATGAGTTTACTTTCGAGAAAATTGCCGATTAAGGAAGAAAAACAGAGTGAAAAAGGGGCTGTTGTAAAGGAGATTAGTGATCATCTATGGAGCAATAGCTCCCTTTTCTTTTAGAAAACAGTAAACGGATCCCGAAGAATTCGTAATCCGTGGCATAATAAGATATACTCACTATCCCTGATGAATAAAATTCTTTTTCAGATAATTTATGCCTGTTTTGATAGTGTTCTTAGTTAAATAAGGAATACCTTTCACTTGTTTAGAAATAATGGGAATATGTCGTTTGTTCCCATGAAATAGACGTTTGTTCCTGGTATATATACATTTTAAATTTTAAGGAATATAATTTTGTGTGTAAAAACCAGATATATCCCGGGATAGTGCAAATGATATCATCAAATTCTATGTATATTGGAGGAAAATATGAAAAAAAAGTACGGTCTAATTTTAATAACTTTTGCTGTCGGCTCTGTGATAGGGGCACCCTATTTTGCAAATGCGGCAACCATGGAAAATTTGTCTCCGGGAGGTGTAACACAGACACTATATCAAGCTGGAAAATTTCAGGATTGTGAGCATACATATGAATTACAGAATGACAGCTATGAAGCGACAGAGATAGCAGGAGGATATCGGCATTATATCTGTTCCAATTGCAGTGAAGAATACGCTTATGAGACGGACCCGTTGATTTATGAGACAGAAGGGACTGCAAATGAAGGAGCAACAAATCCATATTTACCTCTGTGGGAGCATATGCCCGATGGAGATCCACATGTATTTTGGTCAAAAGAGGATGGAGAATGGCGAGTTTATATTTACGGAACGCATGATGTGGATCCTGGGATAGACAAATACGGTAAGGTAGAAGATGAGGCACCAAATTTTTGCAGTGATCATTATATTACTTGGTCAGCGCCAGTTTATGATCTCAGTGAGTGGAGATACGAAGGTACCTTATATACTTTAGATGCATCTGTTACAGAATTCAGAAAAACTGCGGCAAGTGACTGCAATTACAATTTACAGAATGATAAATACTATTTTGCAGTTTGCAGGCCAATGGCGGGAACGACTTTGCTCGAAGGAAACAAACCAAATGACAGCTTTGAAAAAGCGGTATATTTCAATGAATTTTTTGATCCATCTGTATATATTGAAGACGGGACTATTTATTTAGTAAGCTGTTCCGGGATTGATAAGCTGCGGTCAGCAACGGAAGAAGATGATATGGAATATGAGCTGACATTGGATCAGCATTTTGCTCTGACGGATAGTGAAACCGGGGAAAGCCTGCCTTATTTGTACGAAGCAAGTTCTATGAGGTATATTGAGGAGTATGATTTGTACGTGTACATATGGAGTTCTAAGGTAACAGAAGACGAGACAGAGCATTCTACTATGTCATATGCGTATTCTCAGAATATTGAAAGTGAAAGCTGGATATATGGGGGTGTTTTCAGTGATTCTAGCGGACGCTATACCCTTGATTTAGCTACAAATGAAATTAAGAAGGGAGAACCAACCTATTCTTATGGAAATAATCATGGCGGCATTGTGAACGTTAATGGGCAATGGTATTATTTTGGCCATCGCGACAGTGGAGCCACAGAATACCGCCGCCAGGGATGGATAGAAAAAATTAATATGAGCTATGAAAACGGTAAGTTTGTGATTGAACCCCATGAGTTGACATCTTCGGGCGCAGCGGATTATTTGGATGCATATCAGAATATTCCAGCTGGAATTGTTTGCTATTTAACACCGGCCCTTAATATGGAGAAAAATAAAGATCAGCTGACTCAGTTTGTGGATGTGACAATGGAGGAAAGCGCAGTACATGAAACCCCTGTCGTTGGTCTTGAAAATGGATCGGTTGCAGGTTTTAAATATCTTAATTTCGCGGAAGAAGCACAGCTTCTTAAATTGAACATGTTGTTCACTCAGGAAGAAGGATATGTGGACGGAAGAGTAGCCATTTACCTGGACGGACCGGATGAGGAGACAGGTACCTTGGTGGCTTCCATCGATATTACAAAAGAAAATCTGAGTAGTGGTGTAAAAGAAAGCGGCAGTGATGGCACAGAGTGGACATGGCTGTCGACAGAAACTTCTGCAAAGATTAGTGGCGTACATGCAGTTTATTTTGTTTTTTCCAGTGACGAAGAAGGTACGATTTGTAAATTCGATGAATTTTCTTTCGAGAAAATTGCTGATTAAGGAAGAAAAACAGAGTGAAAAAGGGGCTGTTGTAAAGTAGATGAGTAAGCATCTATGGAGCAATAGCTCCCTTTTTTGAAAGCTGTTTGATTAAGATATTGTATTAAAAAATGGCATATAGCATTGCGATTTTGGACAAGAGGGAAATAAAATACTGACATCCGATAAAAGTAACAGTTTCCGTTACTTTTTCTCAAAATTAGTCGGCATGACAGCCAATATCTCTGTGAACTCTTTGTGAAATTAACGATCACATCTTTTTTTCAATCTTTCTTCAAGAATTCTTTTATAAAACTACTCCATAAGAAATACGTTATGGAGGGAGAGAAATGCATGGAACATGCGCAGACAATTTTTAAGAGGTATGAGGTGAAGTATCTTCTGGATGAGGTACAGTATAAACGGATGAGGGAAGCGCTGGCAGACCATATGGAAATGGACCGCTATGGACAGAGCCGGATTTACAATATTTACTTTGATACGCCGGATTTTCATCTGATCCGCGAGTCGCTGGATAAACCGGTATATAAGGAAAAACTGCGGCTCCGCAGCTACGGGATGGATAAGAACGGCGGTCATGTATTTGTGGAGCTGAAGAAAAAATATGACGGCATTGTTTATAAACGACGGGAAGAGATGGAATTTGAGGAAGCGGTTGAGTATTTGTATGATGGAAAGAAGCCTTCCGGCGATTCGCAGATTTTGCGGGAGATCGACTGGTTTTTGAAATATCACAAGCATATGGAACCGAAAATGTACATAGCATATGATCGGATCGCGTTAGCTGCAAAGGACGACAGCGGACTTCGGATCACCTTCGACGATAACCTTCGCTGGCGCAATACAAGACTGGATCTGCAGGATGAAGGGGGAGGCAATCTGATTATAGAGAAGGGCTATTATCTGATGGAAGTAAAGACGCCGGAGGCTCTGCCGGTGTGGATGGCGGATATTCTGGATGCACTGAAGCTGTATCCGGTTTCTTTTTCAAAATACGGACGGGCATACAAAGAAATGAGGGAGGCGGCCGCAGGTGGAACAGTTATTTGATTCAGTATTAATTAAAAACGGTACAATTTCATTTTCAGCAGGAAGTTTTCTGGCATGTTTTCTGGTATCGCTGATACTTGGCATGGCAGTTGCCTGTATTTATATGTACCAGGGAAGTTATCGGAAAAATTTTGTGGTTACGCTCGTTATGCTGCCTGCGCTGGTGCAGGTGATGATCACGCTGGTTAATGGAAATCTTGGAACCGGCGTTGCCGTGATGGGAGCATTCTCGTTGGTTCGTTTCCGTTCTATTCCGGGAAGCTCAAAGGACATCAGCAGTATCTTTTTTGCAATGGCAGCCGGTCTGGCAGCCGGGATGGGCTATCTTGGAATCGCAGTCGCAGTGGTTGCGCTGCTTGGGCTTGTAAGCATCGTTCTTCAGAAAAGCTCCTTCGGAGAAATGAAGGAGGACAAAAAGCTGCTGCGGATCACGATACCGGAATCGTTGGATTACACGGAAGTGTTTGATGATCTGTTCGAAAAATATGCAAAGAAATGGCGGTTGTGTCAGGTAAAGACAAGCAACCTGGGAAGCCTGTTTAAGCTGGAATATGAAATTGTTTTGAAGGATATAAACCAGGAAAAGAAGATGATCGACGAGCTTCGCTGTCGAAATGGCAATCTGGAAATTCTGTGCAGCAGTGCGTCGATGGGAATAGAGGAGGTTCTATGAAGAAATATATTACATATGTGACGTCTCTTTCTATGGTGATGACGCTGATCCTGCAGATCCCGGCATATGCGGCGCTGGAGGAGGACGGTTTTACGGCTGTTCCGGAAACCTGCGAGGGGGAGGAGCTTGTGCTGACGGAATCTGTTGTGGATATTTCTTTTACGGACAGAGACAGGGACGCCAGCTATAAAGAATATGCAGAGGTGGAGCTTTCTGATGAAGAAATTCTGGTGGATGGCGAGGCTTTAACGGAAAATGCTTCTACCAATGGAATTGCGTTTTCACAGGAAGAACATATTGTGACATTTACAGAGGAAGGGGTATATCTTCTTTCCGGCACGCTGTCTGACGGACAGATTATTGTGGATACGGAAGATACCGCAAAAGTGCAGCTTGTGCTGAATAATGTGGATATCCACTGCGAAAACCAGGCGGCAATCTGGATAAAGTCTGCCGACAAGGTATTTCTGACGCTCGCCGATGGTTCGGAAAACGTGGTGAGCGACGGCGGGCAGATGGTCGCAGAGGGCACGGACGCATCCAGCGACGAACACGCTGATGCGGACGGCGCGATTTTCAGCAAAGCGGATCTGACGATTCAGGGATCGGGCAGCCTGACGATAAGTGGAAACTATAAACACGGAATTGTGTCAAAGGATGATCTTGTGATTACCGGAGGAAATTTAAATGTGACGGCGGTGGAAAATTGTCTTGCCGGGAAGGATGCGGTAAAGATTTCCGACGGTACGATCTTCCTGGAGGCGGATCAGCACGCGATCAAGGCGAAGAATGAGGACGATACCCAGCAGGGGAATATTTATCTGGAAGGCGGGACAATCACTGCAGTTGCAGCGGAAGGCGGCATTAATGCGACTGGAAGTATTGTCATCACCGGCGGTGAGCTGGAGCTTACCGTGCAGGATGATGGAATACACAGTGACAAGGATCTTGTGATTTATGATGGAACGGTCAGCATACCGCAGAGCTATGAAGGACTGGAAGGACATCGGATTACCATTTTTGGAGGAACGCTGGATGTGACGGCTTCTGACGATGGAATGAATGCATCCGGCGGAACAGAATCGCAGGAAGAGGAAGCTTTTATGAAGCAATTCCGGCAGGAAGACCGCGGCAATATGCAGCTGCCGGAAGGTATGGAAATATCGGAAAACGGAGAGATGCCGCAGCTGCCGGAAGGTGAAGAAATGCCGGAAAACAGAGAGATGCCGCAATTGCCGGAGGATACAGAAATATCGGAAAACGGAGAGATGCCGCAGCAGTCGGAAGGTATGGAAATACCGGAAAACGGAGAGATGCCGCAGCTACCGGAAGGTGAAGAAATGCCGGGAAACGGAGAGATGCCGCAGCCGCCGGATGGTACGGAAATGGCGGAAAACGGGGAAGCCACGGAAGCAGCGGCGGACAATGAATTGCAGCAGACTTCAGAAATGAACGAAATGCCGATGCGGCACGGCGGTATGCGTGGTGAAATGCAGGACGGAATGCAGCAGTGGCAGGAAGGCAAAGGCATGGGACATGGCGGTATGGATTCCGACAGTGAGGCATATCTTCGCATCTGCGGTGGAAATATCAAGGTGGATGCAGGCGGCGATGGTCTGGATTCGAACGGCTATTTCTATATGGAAGGCGGTACCGTGCTGGTTGCAGGACCGACAAGCGGCGCTGACAGTGCGCTGGATTACGGTCTGACGGCGGAAGCGACCGGCGGAACGGTGGTTGCTGCAGGCAGCAGCGCAATGGCGCAGGGATTCTCACCGGATTCTGCGCAGGGAAACTTCCTGTATAATTTTTCAGAGAGCATCCCGGCGGAGAGCATTGTTTCTCTGAAGACCAGTGGCGGTGATGAAATTGTAGCCTGGCGGTGCCAGAAAGAATTCCAGTCTGTGGTTATCACGTCGCCGGAGCTGGAAGCGGGAAATACATATATTCTGACTGCCGGAGAACAGGGAGTTAAGATAGAATTATAATGATGCCAGGGTCTAAACTCACATGAGATTGCTCATAAGTGGGGTTAAGACCCTATATTAATACTTCACAAGAATCTTACCCCTATTTTACATTTCTATGATAACGAACTTTACATTGGCCTGTTAATCTATACGTGCAGAGCGAAAGAGAAGCAGCTCTGGGAAAACAAAATTTCGTGAATAAGATGAGGAGAAGAAAACGATGAGAAAGATGACAGGTACTATTTTAGCGGCAGGTATGGCAGCAGCTCTGGCAGCAGCTCCGGTAATGGCAGCGGATATCAGCGAAGCAAATATTTCCGTAATTTCCCGTGAGGACGGTTCCGGTACAAGAGGAGCATTTATCGAGCTGTTCGGTGTAGAGGAAAAGAACGATGCAGGCGAGAAGGTTGACAACACCACCGTGGATGCGAGCGTTACGAACAATACCGCGGTTATGATGTCTACCGTAGCAGGAAATACTTATGCGATCGGTTACATCTCCCTTGGTTCTCTGAACGATACCGTAAAGGCAGTAAAGATCGACGGCGCAGAACCGACGGTAGAGAACATTAAGGCAGGAGAGTATAAGGTTTGCAGACCGTTCAACATTGCAACGAAAGGTGATGTGAGCGAGGTAGCACAGGATTTCATCAACTACATTATGAGCACAGAGGGACAGGCAGTTATTGGGGACAACGGCTACATCACGATCGATGACGTGACGGATTATACCTCCACAGGCGTAGAGGGTAAGGTAGTTGTTTCTGGTTCCTCCTCCGTAACACCGGTAATGGAGAAGCTGAAAGAAGCTTATGAGGCAGTAAATACAAATGCGGAGATTGAAATACAGACAAGCGATTCCACCACAGGCATGACCGACACGATCGACGGCATCTGCGATATCGGCATGGCGTCAAGAGAATTGAAGGACAGCGAGCTGGAAGCAGGTCTGACACCGACTGTCATTGCACAGGATGGTATTGCGGTGATCGTAAATAATGAAAATCCGATTGAAGAGCTGACTTCTGAACAGGTAAAGAGCATCTACGTAGGCGAAACAACAGTATGGGGCGACGTACTGCAGTAAAGAGTAGTGTGAACAGGACAAAGCATCAGGCAATGTCTGCTGCGGCCGGAGCGCATAAAGCCAGAATTCTGGCGGCGCTCCGGAAAAAAATGTCGGGAGAATAATTATGAAACAAGGCTTACTGAAAGAAAAAATTATGCAGGCGGTTTTTTTCATAGCCGCCTGCACCTCCATCCTGGCAGTGGTGCTGATCTGTATCTTCCTGTTTGCAAACGGCATTCCGGCGATGGCAAAAATCGGAGTGTTTGATTTTCTGACAGGACAGACCTGGAAGCCGGGCAATAACATTTACGGCATTCTGCCGATGATTCTTGGCAGCGTCTGTGTGACGGCAGGTGCGGTAATCATTGGCGTACCGATTGGCATCCTGACGGCGGTCTTTATGGCGGAGTATTGTCCGGAGAAGATTTACAAACCGCTGAAAATGGCGACGGAGCTTCTGGCGGGAATCCCCTCTATCGTATATGGTTTCTTTGGTCTGGTGGTGCTGGTTCCGGCAATCCGTGCATTGTTTCCAACGGAAACAGATGGAATGAGTATTCTGACGGCGTCGATTCTGCTCGGCGTGATGATTCTTCCGACCATTATCGGTGTGAGTGAAGCGGCGATCCGGGCGGTGCCTCGCAGCTATTATGAGGGCGCGCTGGCGCTGGGCGCTACAAAAGAGAGAAGCATTTTTTCCGTAATGCTGCCGGCGGCGAAGTCGGGCGTGATCGCAGCGGTCGTGCTTGGAATCGGACGCGCGGTCGGGGAAACGATGGCGGTCATGATGATCGCAGGAAACCAGCCGCGTATGCCGAAGGGACTTCTCCAGGGTGTCCGCACATTGACGACAAACATTGTGCTGGAGATGGGTTATGCTACCGACCTGCATCGGGAGGCGCTGATCGCCACAGCAGTTGTGCTTTTCGTATTCATACTGATCATCAATTTTGCGGTGGCGTTTTTAAATCGGAAGGCAGCGGATTAGGAGAAGATAATGAAGAGTAAGATACAGAAATTTTTTGTGATGCTGTCGGCGGGAATTACCTTTACGGTGCTTCTGTTTTTGATAGCTTACATATTGATAAAGGGCATTCCGAATCTGAAGCCGTCACTTTTTGCCTGGAAATACACCTCGGAAAACGTGTCGATGCTTCCGGCAATCATTAACACGGTTTATATGACAGCGCTGGCGCTTGTGATTGCGGTGCCGCTTGGCATCTTTTCCGCGATATTTCTTGTAGAGTACGCAAAAAGAGGAAATCCGTTCATAGACGTGATCCGGCTGACCACGGAAACGCTGTCGGGAATCCCTTCCATCGTGTATGGATTGTTTGGTATGCTGTTTTTTGTAACGGCATTGAAATGGGGGCGTTCACTTCTTGCCGGAGCCTTTACGCTGTCGATCATGGTACTTCCGTCCATTATGAGGACAACGGAGGAAGCCTTAAAAGCAGTGCCGGATTCTTACCGGGAGGCAAGCTTCGGGCTTGGCGCGGGCAAGCTGCGCACCGTTTTTAAGGTAGTGCTTCCGGCGGCGGTACCCGGCATTTTGGCGGGCGTTATCCTGGCAATCGGAAGGATCGTGGGCGAAACGGCGGCGCTGATCTACACTGCCGGAACGGTGGCGGAGCTGGCAGGCAGCGTTTTTGATTCCGGCCGCACACTTGCGGTTCATATGTACAACCTCTCCAGCGAGGGACTGCATGTGGAGGAATCCTATGCAACGGCAGTCGTGCTGCTGGTGTTGGTGGTAATTATTAATATGTTGTCAAATTTTGTCGCGAAACGCCTGGGCAGCCCGGCGAAATAAATCATATGAAAATGCTGTAAAGCCGATGGATGCAACATACTGGAAAGATGCAGCGCGGCGGCATGAATCACATTAAAAAATGACGATGCCAGTGAATGCAGCAGATCAGAAAGATGCAGCGCGGCGGCATGAATCATATGAAAATGTGACAGTGCAGGTGAATGCATCATATAAAAAATGCAATGCCCAAGAAGGAGATAAGAATGAATCCGATAATAACAACCGGAGATTTAAAATTATGGTATGGAAATCATCAGGTATTGAAAGGAATTACGGCGGAAATTCCGGAGCATGAGATCACGGCGCTGATCGGACCGTCCGGCTGCGGCAAATCGACCTTTCTGAAAACCCTGAACCGCATGAATGACCTGGTGGGGAATGTGCGCATTACCGGCGAAGTGAATTATAACGGCAAAAATATTTTTGCTCCCGATGTAGATGTGACAAAGCTGCGCAAGGAGATCGGCATGGTATTCCAGAAGCCGAATCCCTTCCCGATGAGCATTTACGAGAATGTCGCATACGGTCCCAAAACACATGGCATCCGCTCAAAGGCGAAGCTCGATGAGATCGTTGAGCAGTCTCTCAAAGCGTCGGCGCTCTGGGAGGAAGTGAAGGATCGTCTGAAAACCTCCGCTCTTGGGCTGTCCGGCGGACAACAGCAGCGTCTCTGCATTGCCCGTGCGATCAGCGTGCAGCCGAGTGTTATTCTGATGGACGAAAGCACTGCAAGCCTCGATCCGATCAGCACCGGAAAGATTGAGGATCTCGTGATGGAGCTGAAATCGCAGTACACCGTGATCATGGTTACACATAATATGCAGCAGGCAGTGCGAATCTCCGACCGCTGCGCCTTTTTCCTCCTGGGAGAGCTGGTGGAATTCGGCGACACAAAAGAGATGTTTGCAAAACCGCAAAATAAGAAAACAGAGGAATATATCACCGGCAGGTTTGGATAAAAAATATTGAAATGATATATAGAGAGAATGGTGAGAAGACGTCAGAAATGATGTCTTTTTCTTTTTCCCGAATCACAAAATAAAAAGAGAGAAAAAAATTATATGTGACCGGAATGTGACAGCCAGGAGATATACTTAAAAAAAGTGTATCAAAGGGGTTGCATTTTGCATGGGCAGAAAATATAATTTTGACAGACAGACAGACAGACAGACAGACAGACAGAC
>UMKV01052415.1_pt1 | contig 31273 bp, 17 predicted proteins | sample 1966381 | NCBI WGS metagenome assembly UMKV01 (sample SAMEA4836182, study PRJEB28245) | human gut metagenome | biome: gut microbiome; material: fecal sample | place: Denmark | collected 2008
GATACCTGCCATGGAAATAATTAAACATCTCCTCGTACTGCTGCTCTCCTGTGCCCTGCACTATAAACTGTACATTCATGGTGGAAAGCATCTCCTCCATCACATATGCCACCAGATCAAAGCCCTTCTGCTTTGTCAGACGCGAAACTATTCCAATCAGCATGACATCCTTATCCACAGCCAGACCATACTTCTCCTGCAGCTGACGCTTATTAACGACCTTTCCACTCAATTCCCTTACAGAAAAATGCTTATCCAGATATGTATCCTTCATAGGATTAAAGACATCATAATCTATACCGTTTACAATGCCTCTCAAATGCCTGCGCCGCTCAAGCATCAGGCCATCCAGGCCCTCTCCGCCCTCAGGTGTACAGATTTCATCTGCATATGTCGGACTGACAGTCGTAATCTCATCTGCATATACTATGCCGCCCTTTAAATAATTAGCCTCACCATAGAACTCCAGCTCCCCTGAATTAAAAATATGCTCCGGAAGTCCTGTAACATCAGCCACCTCTTTAATCTTCCATCGCCCTTGAAACTTCATATTGTGAATGGTAAAGACTGTCTTGATACCGGCATAGAAATTGTCTGAGCCGTATACTGTCTTTAGAAAAACCGGCAAGAGTCCTGTCTGCCAGTCATTACAATGTATCACATCCGGGGCAAAATCTATAACCGGCAAAGCCTCAAGCACCGCCTTTGAAAAGAAAGCAAACTTCTCCACATCCTCGTATATATTGTTGTATGGCTTATCTCCTGCAAAGTAAAACTCATTGTCGACAAAATAATATGTCACACCATCATACTGCGATGTAAAAATCCCCACATACTGCCTGCGCCAGTTGAGATTGACATAAAAATGACAGACGAACTTAAGCTGTGGCAGTAATTTATCATCCATACATTTGTACTTCGGAAGTATAACTCTCACGTCATATCTGTCCTTGTCAAAATATTTCGGTAAAGATCCCACTACGTCAGCTAGTCCACCTGTCTTCATATAAGGTATTGCCTCTGATGCGGCCATTAATATTTTCATTTTGTCCATGCTGAAACCTCCCCCAGATTACAGTTATTTAAACAACGATTAATCTGATAAAAAATATAGTATACATCCTGAAACCAATAGAATGTATACTATATTATATCACGCGGGAGTACATTTTGCCTAGTAAATTTATCAAAACGTGGTTTTATTTGTCTATAATGACGATTTTTACATCCCTAGACGTATTTTGTCTGTAATCAGGGCAATAAACTCCGAATTGGTAGGCTTGCCCTTACCATAGTTTACAGTGTATCCAAACATGGAGTCTATCGTATCCATCCTGCCTCTGCTCCATGCCACCTCGATAGCATGCCTTATGGCTCTCTCCACCCTGCTTGAGGTAGTCTTGTACTTCTTTGCAATAGTGGGATACAAAAGCTTTGTGATAGAGCTAAGCATTTCCATATCCTCAACGCACATCACTATCGCAGTCCTAAGATACTGATATCCCTTTATATGAGCCGGAACACCTATCTCATGAATGATATCCGTCACCTGTGTCTCAAGGGATTTTTTCTCCATATATGTATCATCAAGTGGCTCAGTGTCACCGGATGCTCTCTTTACATACACAAGTACCACATCAGAACCGGCATTACCGTTTATCATGTTGTATGCTTCATCACTACTTCTTGCTGTTCCTAAAAACTCCATGCCCTTTAATAAACTCTGCATGTTTTTCTTTTCGTCTGCTACTGCGACATTTAAAGTGCTCATCAAACTCTCCTATGCCGCCAATTACTGTCATGTCAAAACAAATTGTATGCTTTTATGATAACACATTTTGTCGAATTTTGTCGAGAGCGTATTTTTTTTTAATTTTATGTAACCATTCAGCCCACGCATATTCGCAAAACTGCACGATACCCGTGCTTTCTCTATTCTTCAAACTGAGAGTTATACAGCTCTGCGTAAAATCCGTTCTTTGCAAGAAGCTCATCGTGTGTACCCTGCTCGATAATGTCTCCGTCCTTCATGACAAGAATCATATCGGCATTCTTGATAGTAGACAGCCTGTGGGCGATGACAAAGCTTGTTCTGCCCTTCATCAGATTGTCGAGTGCCTTCTGGATACGGATTTCTGTACGTGTATCGACAGAGGATGTGGCCTCATCAAGGATAAGGATTGGATTGTCTGCAAGAATGGCTCTTGCTATTGTCAAAAGCTGCTTTTGTCCCTGTGACACATTGGATGCATCCTCGTTGAGCTCCATATCGTAGCCACCCGGCAATGTCTGGATAAAGTGATGCGCATGTGCTGCCTTTGCTGCCGCGATGACCTCCTCATCTGTGGCATCCAGACGGCCGTAGCGGATATTTTCCATAATGGTGCCCTTAAAGAGCCATGTGTCCTGCAATACCATGCCGAATGCATCTCGCAGATCGGCTCTGTTGTAATCCCTGATATCATGTCCGTCTACAAGAATGGCACCTGAGCTTACATCATAAAATCTCATAAGAAGCTTGACCATGGTAGTCTTTCCCGCTCCTGTCGGTCCAACGATAGCAACCTGCTGTCCCGGCTTTACCTTTGCAGAAAAATCATTGATGATGATCTGGTCAGGATTATAACCAAAGTGTACATGCGAAAACTCTACACTTCCCTCGATATGGTCTGGCTTTACAGGATTTTCCACTGTTATATCCTCTTCCTCCTCATCGAGGAACTCAAATACACGCTCAGATGCAGCCGCCATCGACTGAAGCTGGTTTGCCACCTGCGCTATCTGCTGGATTGGCTGTGTGAAATTCTTCACATACTGTATAAATGCCTGGATATCACCGATTGTGATGACATTCTTTATGGCAAGTATACCACCTGAGATGGCTACTCCCGCATATCCTAAGTTTCCTACAAACTGCATGATAGGCATCATAAGTCCTGAAAGGAACTGTGATTTCCATGCGGATTTGTAGAGCACATTGTTGGCCTCCTTAAAGGTCTTTACAGTCTCTGCCTCTTTATTATATGCCTTTATGACGAGGTGGCCTCCGTACACCTCCTCGACCTGTCCGTTTATGTGTCCCAGATACTCCTGCTGCTGTCTGAAGTATTTCTGTGAATGCTTTATGACAAACGAAATAAGTATCATCGAAACTGGCAGGATAACGAGTGAAATCAGCGTCATGAGCGGTGAAATAGACAGCATCATGACCAGTGTACCGACCAAAGTGGCAACAGATGTAATAATCTGTGTGATACTCTGGTTCAAGCTCTGTCCGAGTGTGTCCACATCGTTTGTGATACGCGAAAGTACCTCACCATATGTCCTTGACTCGAAATACTTCATCGGCATACGGTTGATTTTGCTCGTGATGTCCTTACGCATCCTGTAGCAGGTCTTCTGCGTGATGCCTGTCATGATAAGTCCCTGGGCAAACATAAAGATGGCACTCACCACATATAAAGCCAGCGTAAACAAAAGAACCTTTGCAATATAATCAAAATCTATGCCGCCTGTTCCTGCAATCTTGTTCATGAGTCCCTCGGCAAGCGCAGTGGTGGCTTTACCCATGACCTTCGGTCCTGCAACGGAGAAGACAGTCGAAACTGCTGCAAAAATCATAACTGCAATGATAGCAGCCCAGTATCTGCCGAGATACTTTATGAGTTTCTTTGTAGAGCCCTTGAAATCCCTGGCCTTTTCTGTGACCATTCCGGGGCCACGTCCCATTGGCCCTCTTGGCCTCTTAGGAGGCATCTTAAACTGTTCGTTATTATTCTCACTCATCTTACATGCCCTCCTTTTTGTTATCATCAATTCCAAGTTCCCTGGCTGAAAGCTGTGACTGTGCAATCTGCATATATACATCGCAATTCTTAAGAAGCTCCTCGTGGGTGCCTTTTCCTACGATTTTACCGTCATCGAGCACGAGAATCTGGTCAGCATGAATAATCGTGCTGATACGCTGTGCCACGATAATGACGGAAGCACTCTCTGTAACCTCTGCTAAGGCTGCACGCAGACGCGCGTCAGTCTTCATATCGAGTGCTGAAAAGCTGTCATCAAACACATAAATATGAGGGTCCTTTGCGATAGCTCTTGCTATGGCAAGCCTCTGCTTCTGACCACCTGACACGTTTGAGCCGCCCTGTGCGATTGAGCTTTCATACCTGTCATTCTTTGTCTCGATAAACTCAGAAGCCTGTGCGATATCCGCAGCCTTTTTTATCTGCTCATCACTCGCGTCTGCTTTACCAAAGCGCAGGTTTGAGGCGATGGTTCCCGAAAAAAGAATACCCTTCTGCGGAACAAAGCCTATTGACTCGCGAAGCTCGCTTAGTGTGTAGTCTCTGATATCGTGTCCATCAAGCTCTATTGAGCCTCCAGTCACGTCATAGAAACGCGGAATCAGGTTTACAAGTGTAGACTTTCCACAGCCGGTACTTCCGATGATAGCTGTGGTTTTGCCCGGCTCCGCCACAAAATCAATGTCTGAAAGCACATCCTCCTTTGCTCCCGGATATCTGAAATCCACATGGTTGAAACGGATAACACCTCTGTGATCAGCCTCAGTAACAGGCTCTTTTGGATCATTTACAGTGCTGTTTGTCTTTATAACCTCATCGATACGCTCTGCCGCAACACCAGCTCTCGGAAGCATGATGGACATGGCTGAAAGCATGAGGAATGACATAACAATCATCATGGCATATGTAATAAACGCAGTCATGGTACCTACCTGCATAGAACCCTTGTCTATTCTGCCTGCTGCAACCCACACGATACCAAGTGTGATGCAGTACATGATCATGGACATACCCGGCATCATAAAGGTCATGACACGGTTTGTAAACAGCTGTGTGCGTGTAAGCTCACGGTTAGCCTCATCAAACCTCTTTTCCTCCTCCTTTTCACGGCCGAAAGCCCTGATAACGGAAAGACCTGTAAGAATCTCACGAGAAACAAGGTTTACCTTGTCTACAAGACTCTGCATAATCTTGAACTTTGGCATAGCAATGCCAACCAGTGTGAAAATAAAAACCATGATGGCAGCAACCGCAATGGCAATCACCCACTCCATGCCGGATTTGGTCTGCGCCACCTTGATGATACCACCGATACCAACGATTGGCGCGTAAAGCACCATACGAAGCATCATAGTAGTAACCATCTGAATCTGCTGTATATCGTTCGTGCTTCTCGTAATCAGTGATGCCGTAGAGAATTTGTTAATCTCGGCATTTGAAAAACCTACAACCTTTGAAAAGGTCTTCTCCCTCAAATCCCTGCCGACAGCGGCACCGACCTTTGAAGCCGCAAAACCTACAACACATGCTGCTATAAGCATAATTGCTGCAAAGGCTGCCATCTTGGCTCCTGCCTTCCACAGATAAGCAACCTGATTGGCATCCACGTCGATTCCTGCATTCTCATCACACTTTGTCGCAAAAGTTACACCCATGGACTTTAAAGTAGCTGAACCCACCGCATCGATTTTTTCCTGCACCTTGCTTCTTATCTGCTTTATCATGTTATCATCGAGCGCTACTCCCTGCGGGATAGCCGATGCATCCACATCCATCTGCTTACCCGACTGAAAAGCCTGATATGCCATGACAAGAGGAACCAAAAGCTCCTCATCCAGCTTATCAAGTGTGTCCGAATCAGCTGTCAGCTTGTATTTTGCCACACTGTCATCAGATTTTGAAGCATCCTGCGCCTCGTAACAGTCCGTAAATTTTTCTTTCTCGTCAGACAGCATAAATGTCTGTGCCATCTGATAATCCTCCGATGTAATCTCCTTTGGCAGGACATGCTCAATGCCATGATCCTGGATACCCACATCAATGATGTCAGATGTGTACGCAGGCAAAGCCAGATCACAATAAGCCTGAGCAATGAGAAAAACAAAAATTAATATGATCCATCGCCAGTATGGAATCAGATTCTTGAAAATTTTACTCATAAATTTTTCCTTTCTTTCCGGTTAATTTATCCCCCATCCACGAATGCAAAAAATATCCGCAATCGTGCGCATACTATTTATTTTATCAATTAGCGTGGATAATTCAATAAAGAAAGTATAAAGAAACAGTAAAAAAACAGAGACTATATAAATGGTTTATATAAGTCTCTGTTTGATAAATTGTGCTTAATCGAAAAGTATGTGATAGCCAGGAGCCTTTGAAAACTAATCCAAATCAGCAAGACCTACACGCTGTATCTGGAAGGTCTTGTATGCCTTTGCTGTTGTAGTTTCTTTATCACCACCGCTCACCTGTGACTGGTAAATCTTACTATATCCTACGGCATAAATCTTTATAGAATTAGCTCCCTCCGGTAAAGCACTCAATGGTACCTTTACCTTATATGTCTTGTTATTTTCAAAGAAGTCCCTTGGATCCTTATTTAATTGACTGTTTTCTTTACTGTTATTTATCTGTTCATTTTCTGTTCCATCATTATTCAGTGTATAGATATCCCAGTCCACCTTCTTTAAGTAAATCTTATCATTTCCGGTGCCAATCGTTTCATCTTTTGGATTTTTTTGCGGATCCTCGATATAAAAGTCCAAATAAACAACAGTTTTTTCATCAATCTGATTTCGCACAAGGTTTGAATCCTTTACCGTAAAATAAACATCCTGCGTACTGTCTGCACCATCTAGTCTGGCATCCGCTTTATTAGCTGCTTCTTCTTCAATGGCATCATCAATAGTTGCATATAATGTAGTTATGTCATTTGAATCAGTATCTGCATTCTCTTTAAGATAAATTGACGGCTCATGAACTGATGCACTATATGCAGCAATCATAGTGTTTATATAAAGTTTCAATTCATCCTCATTATTTGAGAAATCGGAATGTCCTACACCTGAGTATGTTACATTTCCCATTGTGTAAATATAATAATTATTTCTTACATCCTTTGGAGACTGCTCATAAATTCCATGGTTTGACAAGGTATACCATACAACAATATCACTCTCGCCATCACCATCAGCATCCTGATTCATATCCAGCTGGTAGTACTGCTTATGAGTGGTAGCTATATTTATTTCGTCAGCAATCTTAAAAGGATATGTGGTAATCTGTCCTGAATTAACCTTGACTGCCTTATTAGTCTTAGCTTCAACATCATTACCATCTAGCCCTGAATACAGCCTGTACTCGCCATGATCGTTACCATTATCTTTCCACTGATACTGATTTAAATCTGCATAAGTAAATCCCTGATTCTGTCTGACAATAACTGAATTATCAGATTTTGGCTCATATGCAATATCAGTATTATTCTTTTTGGCAGTCTGTACAGCTTTATCAAAATCCTCATCAGTACTCTTTAATGTATTGCCCTTCTTTAAATACTCATTTGACAGGATTCCATACCTGTCCAGTCCGACAGTATCACGAATTATAGAGTTAAACTTATATCCCCAGACATTATTCTCTCGCGTATCATTTTTATTATTACAAAATGATGTTGTATCATGAGCAAACAATACCGGTTTTCCTGACTGGATATATGCTTTTATTTTATCGAGATGATTATTTGTATTATCAATATCATAACAATCACCAAATCCAATCACAAGCATATCGTATGTCTGCAGCTTATCACATACCTCATCCATTTTAGGTACGTTGTCATAACGAACTGTTTCTATATCCAGGTCAAAATCCTTCACTTGACTAAGTAATTTATGAAACTTTGTATTGCTATCATTCTTCTGCGTCTGCATATCAAAATTTCCCCTAAAGTCCTCATTATGCTCCAACTTTGAATTAATCTGAAGAATCTTGACTTTTGTAGGACTGCCTTTTGAATTTTTGACATACACATATCCGGATTTCTGATCATATCTGTAGCTATTTGTAGCCTGACTCACACGAAGCTGCCAAGGCATAACTCCTACAAATCCATTCGGCAAATCATAAACCAGTTTATAATTATAATTGCCTGCATTCAGACTATACATATATTTACCATCATCACCCATTACCGGATTCACAATAGTACCATCACAATATAGTTTTATTTTATTTGCAGCTATTCCTTCATTGGTCGTCGAAAACTTACCATCAGAATTTGAATCCAAGAACAGCTGTGCATTAAAACTCGCTTTAGAATCCGCACCACCTGCATTGTTTATTGAAAATTCCAATGTAATCTGATTATTACTAATCTCAACATAATCTGTATCTTTTACTTTTTCCTGCTCCTTGAGTAATATTTCAGGTTTTTCAGTAGTCAGGTAGGTAACAAGGTCAGCTGTCTCATTTGACTGTTTTTTTAAATTTCCCTTGCTGTCCACTTTAAGAACATTGTCTTTATCTTTTGCATAACATAAAAGAGTAAAAACATTTGAACAGTTATCAATGTAATCCTCATTAATTCCACTTTTATACTTGCTATCATTGCTGAAAAAGCCATCTGAAAAGACGACAGGAAAGCCTGCCTTTATATAATCCTCCAATTCTGAAACCTTCTGCTTAGTAATATCATTGCCTGAACCTCTGTATGTGTTTGGAGCAGTTAAATAATCAGCATTATTTCCATTTCCTCTTAATGTAAGCTGAGTATTAAGCGCCTCTCCATCATTTATATAATCAGTATCCAGCAATCCCGCATGACCATTTTTGAGCATATTATATCCCCAATAGTTTACATAATCATTTGGATTTATAACAACAATGTCACCAACATTTGAGTATTTAAGCCCATCCATTTTCCAATCATTATATACTGTATGACCATCTCTATAATTCAGATTATCGGCTACAAGTCCCATATATATCATATCATAATTATTGAGATCCTCTATTCTTCCAATAAATTCTGCACTCGTAACCCTTGTTATTGTAACCTTTTTTTTCTCCGGGCATCTTGATCCAAGCCAATTTTTTAGCTTATCATAATTTAAAGCGTCAGACTCATTTTTTACAGTTCCGGGCTCTATATCCAGTATGTTCAGACTATCTGTCGGATTTATAATGTCTCTTTTATCGGCATACGATATGATATAGCTTAAAACTATCGCCTTTGAAATCTCCTTGTCATAGTATGCATACTCGTCCTTTCCAAGAGTATCATTTTCTTTTTTCCTGCTTGTATTCTCTGAGTTGATATACTCTGCTATCTCGTCAAAATTCTCATTTTTAGCTGCTTCGACAAATTGAGTTTCATCTTCATTTGCAATAAATGCAGAAGCAAAATCATCTCTTAAAACAAATGGCACATCCGTACTAGGATTATAGTTTCGTGGAATGACATATTCGTTGCCAATTACAAAACCTTTTGTATGGGTTTTACTGTCAACTTTATAATACTTTATGTCATTATTCCAATTAATAAAATTATCAGCTGAGTCCTTAGTAAAATTCAGCGAGCTGAAATTGTTACAGCTCAAAAGACCTGCAAGCTTTTTAATGTTGCTGGAGTAATCTGCATTCGAATCAGGCCACACAATACCATTATCCACTATAACAGGCATCATGATACCACTCTGGTGCACGCGCTGGACTATCTGCTTTACCTTGTCCCATGAAATGTCATTATCAGTATTATATGTTGCAGCATCGTTTCCTAAATCATTTGAAAGGACGGACTTTGAGCCGGAAAGATAGAGTAAATCAATTGTTGATACATCTATCTGCTCAAGCTCCTTGGGTGTGACCGTTTTTACCTTGAAGGTCATATTGGCAGTCTTATCATCATCGCCTGTCTTGCCCTCCTGATTGAACACACCTGTTCTGAACCAGTTATTGTTCTTGAAACCACCCTTATAATATATGTGTGTGGTATTTACAGGATAATCAAGCGAGCCGTTTTTATCAGCCACCATGATATAATCACCATTTCCCTCACCCACATAGGTGTATGTCTGGCTGTCCTTAACTATATCAAAATATCCGTCTGTATCAGTGAGGATTACCTTTCCTGTGTTACCTGCCGGCTGATTGTCCGGTGTGCCATCATCTATCTTCTCGTATGGATTCTGTGAGTCAAGCACTGCTCCATACTCACCGGTCTCATCGTAATTAAACTCAATAGGTACCTTAGTGTCCACCTCGTAGTAGGTCTCGTCATCAGTGATTTTATCTGCAGGCACATACTCCATCTCAACCGTGCAGTATGTATACTTCTCATAATCCGGCTTACTGCCATCAGGCAGACTTGCCATCCGGTCAGCTCTTGCAACAAATTCATATGGTGATGTGATATCTGAATTGTCTTTTCTGTAAATATATGCCTTTGGGTCATATTTTGCTATGTTTTGCATGCCCTCAGCAGAACCAATGGCATATGCGCTCTTTATAGAATAAACCACATGCTTGTCTGATGTGTCATCTGCTGTGCCTGTATCTGTCGTATTGTCTGTGCTGCTATCGATGTTACCATCTGTACCGCTGTCTGTATTTCCATCAGCTTTCTGTGAATTATCAGTCTCTACCAGATACTTGGTATTTGTCATGCCATCCGGCAATTTGACTGCAGTAAATGCAACACTGTAGTAGCCTCTTTTTCCTGTATCCACAGATTCAGAGCCATCTTCTGTCTCATCCTCTCCCTGCATGAAAACATAATGGTCAACATTTTGTCTGTAATGACCTGTAGGCAGTCCCTCTTCATTTACAGCAAGCTGGTAATCAGTGTTGAACTTGTAGTCACCCTTCTCCTGCTTTGTCATCTTGTAGCCTTCGGTGCCCTGATTTATTTTATCCATATCTACAAGGGCAAGCTCACTCCAGTCATTGCCCTGATTGACATAGCTTTCCTCATACGGCTCATAGTAAAGGGGCTTTGTGTTATCCTTTTTCTCGGTAGTAATAGGTGCAAGCTTTGTTTTCAGACCTGACATATAGTCAGCCCTTTTTTGTACACCGGCACCCTCTTTGTCAGACATCTGTGCCAGTGTTCCAAACCAATCGTCAGGCTCCTGACCGTCAATCAGATAGCCAATGGATGCCATTTTCTTGTCAGGCACCACCTCCACTATATTGAAGGGCTTGTCCTTGCCATGTGAGCTGACTATATCAGATATTCCATTGAACGCTACATTTGCATCAACCTTTGTAAGGCTGTCATTCAGCACAAAAGCTGCCACAACGAGACATCCTGTAAGTGTGAGCGATATTGGAACCACTATTTTTTTTCTTAATTTGCTCATTGCGATTGCTCCTTTTGTAAAAAACTACTCTGTTTCATGATATGTGTAAAACGTAATTGTATTTGACTTAAATCCCGACTCTTCCTCAAGTCCAAGCCAAACGCTGATATTTAATTTTTCTCCGACAAAAAAATTTTTTCCGAGAGTGATATGCATTTTTTCATTTTGATTACCATCTACAATATAATAATTAAGATAGTTCCTATATTTAGGATCATCTTCATGACCTTGTGCTCCTGTTTCTCCTGCAATCTCATTTGAACTAAACTTAAATATTCCATCAGGCTCACCATTGCCCTCCGGGCCATAAATCAGCTTGCCATCATCGCCCATTCTAAAGGATATATCTCCCTTGTGCTCTGTTGCACCTGTTGAGCTGACACTTTCTACCTCCATATGCCATACAAAATCCTTAATCTGATATTTGCCATTTAATGAAGAATTTTTCAACTCCCCTTCATCAATAAACAATTGATGCGTCTGTCCTAAATTGAAATGCTTATCTGCATCACAATGCAGAATATTGATTGGATGTGCTACGTTTACAGTTACCTTTGCCGTCAATGACGTATCGTCTTTGGATGTTACTGTGATAACAAATTGATCTGTAGTTTCATTATCCATAAGTTCTACATTATATACATCACCATTAGCATTAAAGTTTCCACCATTTTTGGTTCCGGAATGATCCCACGTTACATTTTTTGAGTCATACTTTCCACCAAGTATCTTATCAGTAAACTTTAAATTATTATTCGTTTTCTTCATCTCATAGTATACTGTTCCGTTGGTTACATCCTTGCCTTTGTAATATATCCTTATTCCTTTAGGCTCTGCCGGTGCCACATACTCCACATCTGCCCCGGTCGGCACCTTATTGCGCATAGTGAAGTTCTGTTTTGATGTATACTTCTTGTCCCCTGCCTTAAAGTCCACGACAATTCCGACAGAGTTCTTGCTTTCTGCCTCACTTAAATCAGGTGTAAAGCCTGTGACATTTTCTGCCATAAGAGATTCCTTGCCCTGACCATCCGCCTTCACCACACCTGTTGCAGGATCCAGTGTATCCTTTCGCAGATAGATTTTGTGCTCTGACGGTCTGTATATGATATAGTATGTACAATCCTTGTTGTAGATAATCAGCTTGCTGTCGGATGATGTTTCCTCAGATGATGCTTCTTCTGATGACGCTTCTTCCGCTGATGCAGTTGCAACATAACCGGCCTCAGGGGCTGCCGACGCCACCTCCACTGGTGCTGCCACTGTAGCAGGCTCATACTTGACACCCTTTTGCGCATCAATTATCAGGTCTCCTATCTGATTCATCGTAAGCTGTGCCTCATACTGTAAATCTACGTCCTTTGAAGCGTATTTATACTGCTTCGTGCTCGTACCGATAAAGCCCACAACAGCCAGACCCAGTATTCCCATTATCGCCATGACAATGACAAGCTCAACAAGTGTAAAGCCACTGTTTTTCCTATTATTTGATTTGTTCATGCGCCTTAAAAGTTTCATGGTTCATCTTCCTCTCCGATTTCATCATACAACCTTATAACAGCCTTGCGTCAAAATAAAATATTCATCATTAAACTATGTAAATTACTCACATACCACCTTACCGGTCTCCTTGTATATCGTGATAACCTTTTCGGTGCTGTTTTTTTGAATCCAGATACGGCTGCAGTACTTACCATTGGCATCAGGCTTTTGTGCACCTGAGCTTCTGTCAAACTGAAGCACTATACTGCCTGAACTGTTCAATTGTGTCTTATCACTATAATCATCCTTCATGGAATAATATACATCAATCCTGCTCTTTCCTATTTTGCTAGGAGCAGATACTGTACCATTTATGGTCGTCTTATAATAGTAGGCACCATCTGATGCATCCTTATATATCTCAAGAACTGCGCTGTCCTTTCCCATAGTGGTGACCCTTGTTTTATTAATTATCGATTCAATATTTCTGGCACACTGCTTCACCTCAACACCCATGACCGAGCGAATGGATATGGTTGCCGCACCTATAAGTACGACAGATATCGCTATCACTACTATAAGCTCTACCAGAGAGAAACCACCATTATTCTTTTTTTCTTTTACAGACATATTGGATTCCTCCCTTGTATATATCGTCAAAATTTGTCAAATATAAATATTTCGCAGCTGTTTTGCGCCTTAAAAGCCGCTTGTTTTCTACTCCTTGGTCCAGTTCTGGTATGTAATGAGCGTAGCATAATCTATTTTTGTATCTGCCTCTTTCTTATTTGAAAAAGAAGAAACATTACCCAGATAGTTGGCACCGTCCATGAACACATCATACAGGTGCAGTGCATCGTCTGCATCACTTACCTTTTCAAGAAGCAATGCCTTAAATACCTCCTGAGTACCATTATCAATCTCGCACTGGTCTTTGTTTACAATTATCCTGCCCTTTGCAACTATGGTACCTGTAAAATCAGCCTCCAGTGTCACATTTCCTGTAGCAACAATTATGTCCACATTGTGTGATTTGTCATTTGCATCATATGTGTAGTTACCGTTTATGACAATTGCCTGGTATTTTTTTCCCTGATACTCAGTCTCAAATATATGTTTATTACCGGAATTTGGCACTATTTTCAGCAAATTGGTATTGTTAACTATATTTGTAAAAAGCGAAACACTTGCTGCATTTGTCGGTAAATCTGCATAATTTGTCAAAAGCTTTGAGTTTAGTGCAGTATACGTGTGCTGTAAGGCATCTGACTGTGCATCCATGTCCACACCATCAGCTATGCCCTTCAAAAGGCTTAAATTGCTGCCATCGTAGATGCTGTAATTGCCGGCAGTATAGATGCTTGCTGCCTCATTTACCTTTATGCTGTCAGTATAGAACTTAGTGTATCTATTGAGCTTGTCACTGTCTGCGCCAAAATAGTCTCTGTAATACTCAGCTGCCTTGTTCGTTGGCAGATTTACATAATAGTATACAAGTCCATCATCACTATTATCAGTAGAAGGAACAAAGACCTTCTTTATACAGTTGTCGATTGTCTTTTTCTCCGACAGATATGCCGAGAGAGACTTACCTGTCTTTGTGCTGACCACATTAGCATTAACTTCAGTATACTTTGTCTGATCCTGTCCGGTTGCCGTGATATCCTTGTACTCCTTATAGGAAAGTGGATTCTTGTTGTAAAGCGATTTGGCATCCGCACCATCTCCACTTGTGCCTATGCACTCAGGCGGCACAAGGTATGCTATCTGGTCACCCTTTACAGAGATTGACTCACCCATGCCCACATTGCTGTTTTGTGTACCCACACTACTTGAGTTTACAATAGCCTGGGTATTGATATATGCGGTTCCTGCTAACATAAGCTCCCTGATATTTGACATATCAAGAGATGCCTCCCTGCCGTTTATGATAATAGCAGAGCTATCGCCTGCGACAGGATTTTCCTTGTCAGCACCTCCGTTGCCAAAGCCGACGTACTTCGCATTGTTATTCTTATTATTCTTGCCAAGTGTAACCTTTGAGCCTGTACCCTTTAAGGTCATGTCATCTGCCACATATGTCATGCCATCTAAATTGACTGTTGCACCATTTACATTTATGTTGCTTGTCCACAGCTGGCACTGTGAATCAACAGAAAGTGTACTGTTATTGTGTACCCCCGCCATATTCTTTTTTATTGTACCAGTATCTTTTCCGGCAAAGTCTCCCACCTCTATATCGCCCTCTGCAATCATATAGCTGGTATCCTTTACATCAAGTGTGGCATTGTTTGGAATGGTAACACTCGTAGTAGAAGTCCCTGTGCCTGCCGCATTTTCACAGCCGGCGTAGAGATTACCGGATAGATTCACTTTATTAAGTCCTGATATAATATCCAGTCCTTCATTTCCGACAAGAGAATATGTAAAAAGCTCCGGAACTCCTCCCGATGCTGTAAAGCTCATGGATGGAACTCCCAGAGAAATATCTGTTTCTATTATTGATTTAAATCCCTTTTCATCGGTATACTCTACCCTGATGCCATTAATGACTGCGCGGCTGTTGTATACCTTGAGCAGTCCATTTCCATTTTCATCGGCATTTACCGCCTTGACCACAGCGTGTGGCTTTGAGTTTTCGTCTGTGAGCTTACTATCCACATAGTCTTTAAGCTTTTCAGTTTTATAGTGCATACCGGTATTGTCAGACTCAAGACTTCCCTTTAAGCTCTTTAAATACTCCTGCGCAAATATACTCTGTCTGCCGGCCTCATTTATGCTGCTGTCAGAGTAATTCTCCATAACCTTTGTATATCCTGCTGAGTAAGCCTTGGAAATATCTCCCTGCAGACCGGTACATATCTGATCCAGCACACCCTCTGCCGAGTAAAAGTTGTCTGTATTTTTTTCGTCCGTCACCTTCATCTGGAGGTTCATAAGTGCTATCCACAGCACAGTCACAGCTAAAACAGCCACTATAGCCATTGCAACTACAACCATCACAAAGGAGGCACCACGGTTATCATTACGCTTCATAATTAATACCCCATGCTTCCGGTCATCGTAACAACCGGGTCTTTATCATTAAATATATCATCCAGTGAAGCCTTGCTCTCGTATACAGCCACCTTCACATCATACAGCCTTTCAGATGCCTTGCTTTTTGTCAGATTCTTTATATCGACAATTGCCTTTACATCATTCTGAATTACATTGTTATTAAAGCCATATATAGCTTGATCGGGCTGTAGTGGATTATCCGGTGCTCCCATATTTACATTCAGATTGGTGGCTATATGAGTATAAGCATGACCTGTACGATTTCCCGGCTCACTTACCTTCACATATGCCTTATATGTACTCTCCTTCGTGCTCAACTCTGACTGATCCGATATAGTCTTTTGCTTTACAATGTTTACCGTGCAGTCCAACTTGTCCTTATTATTGATTATAATGACATCGTTGCAGGTATTGTAAAGTGTTCCTGTAGATGTGTACCATGGATTGTAAAACAGATAGACATTCCTTAGATTATGGTTCACAGTATCTGAAGAATTATCATAAATCACCATGGTATAATCATCCTTCAGTGCACTATTCGGATCCGGAAAAGTCTTTCTTACTCCATTCTTATTGATAGAATATGAATACGACACCGTAACCTTGGTAGCCTTATTACTCGAAGCTCCATACTTTTCTATATCTATGGTGATAGTTCTTTTGATATCCTGCTGAGTGATGCCGCCTACACCAGGCATATTATTAAATGCATATATAATATTTGTAGCAGAATACTTGTCTGCACTCATGCAGTCAAAATTTGCATCCATGGCCGACATATCCGCTACCTCGTCCATGTTGTACTTTTTAACCTTATTGTCCGACTCTGCGTCCGATTTTGCATCCACTGTCACAAGAGCATTGTATTTCTTTGTGCCTGACTGCACACCAGACATATAGAAATAATACTTGTGCGCATCCGACTCCCTGAAATTCCAAAGCGATGTATCGCTTATTTTGGCAGATGCATCAGTCTTGTGGATACAGCTAGTAATGACATCGTCCTTGTTTACAATCTCTGCACTGATATCCTCAAGCCTCTTTACATTATCAAACTTGCCCGACTTCTTAAGAAGCTCACATGCACTGCTTCCATCTGATATATTAAAGCCGTCCGCCACGTCAAAGCCCTCAGATGGATAGTTAAACTGATATGCCAGTGTCTTCATTGAGTTCTTCTCAATACCCTCCATAATGTTTGTCGCCAGATGTGTAGCATTCATCTCGTTTTTAGCCTTTACATTGGTCTTTGTAGCTGTGACAAATGCATTCAAAAAAGGAAGCACGATTATTGCGAGAATAGCAATCGACACAATAATCTCCACAAGTGTTACTCCTCGATCATCGTTTTTTAGCTTTCTCAAATCTGCTTCCTCCCCTCTTGTATTTTGTTATCTCATAACTCAATAATCTAACATTTGATATTTATCACTTACGGTCTCAATAACCCGCTAATCTAATAATCTAATATTATAATAATCAGTTGTTAGTTTGTTGTACCAAACAGATTATTTGTACCATGTGGTACTGCAGGTATGTATGGTGCCTCATATGGCTTATCAAGTCCATACAGGAAATATGAATCCACAAGCATCTCACCTGTCAGCTTGCCTGTCGAATCATCAAAGCTCACATTGAGCGTGCTGATAGTTTTCTTCTGTGATGAACCAATCACCTCTCCAAGCATAGCCTTAAGCCCATGATACTCTGTCTTGAATGCCATAACTGTACTGACATCATAAAGCTGATAGCCTGTAACCGTAGACTTTGCAGAGCCTGTTGATGTACTGCCATCAGATGCACTGCCGTCGCCTGTCTGTGACTGAGAGCTGTTGCCATCAGCGGTCTGAGAGCTCTGCGAATTGTCTGCATTACTGCTATCCGTGGTACTGCTGTCTGAACTGCTTCCTGACGAAGAATCTGTACCGGCTTCACCTGTCGGATTATTCACATCAATAGCTGTCGGTGAGCCGACTGTAAGCTCTGTAATATTTGTATTGGTAGATTTCTCGATAGCAACCGCATCCATGATGCCGTTTTCAATCTGTAAATATGAAGGGAAATTGTCATATACCTGCTGCATGGCATCAGACATATCCTTTGTCTTCTTTGTGTAGTCATCCGCCTTTGCCGCAAGTGCTGAAAGCTGATTGTACTGTGATTTCAGATTCATATTTTCGCTCTTGAGTGAATCCCTCTTATTGGACTGTGGAATAAAAATCAAAAAATATGTCAGTGCTAAAATGGCAACACCCGCTAATATAATAAGTAACTTTTTATCTCTCGTTGACATCCTAACACCCCCTACTGATTTGTACTGTCTGTATCTGATGATGAATTACTATCCGTCTGTGACTGTGATGACGCATCTTTTGATGTATCATCTGGCTCACTGCCTGTGCCATCCCCCGATTCAGAAGCAGCACTGTCATCAGCCTTTACATATGTGCAATCTACTGTGAACTGAACCTTTGAAGCACCGGTCTCATCAACCTCCTCTGTGATGGTTGACACATTGGATACCATGATACTCTCAAATGTACGAAGCTGTGCAATTACATCAGCCGCTATATCCTTGCTGCCCGTCTTTATGGTCATCGAAACACCATCAGTCGTAACAGACATATTCACAAGCTTGGCCTCTGACGGAAGCTTCTGCTCCAGCTCATCCACGAAGCCCGTTATCTCATCATTCTTGTTGGATGAGGCGCTCTCAAGAAGCTTAGTCCAGTCATAGTCCTTCTTTGTCTGGTTGTACACATCATATATATTCTGTGCATATGACAAATCAGAAACACGCGCTTTAAGCGTCATATTGTCTGAAGTTAAAACAAGATTTGAAAAAATGCTGTATGCCGTGATACCAACTGCAACTACCACACACAAGCCAAAAATGAGAAGCTGCACTGCAAAAGAAACAGGCTTTTCGGCTTCCTCCCCTGCCGGTACGGGAAGAGGCTTTCCATCAGGACCAACAGGTGGTTTTCCCTGCATACCTGCCTGTGCGCCTCCGGGTGGCATAGCACCTGCAGCTGTTCCTGCCATAATCGGAGCACCGATTCCCTTGTTTTTCTTACTGTCAAGTATATCAAGCGGGCTCAGTGAACATCCGACACAGTTGAAATACTCTGCCAGCTTTGCCTCTGCGAGGTTTATGCTCTTTGCCACATGTATACCGTCAAACTGCTGAAGCGGAACCACCTTGACATTCAGCTCATTGGTCAAAAGCTTTGAGAGTCCGCTGAAATCAGCACCTAAGCCAATGAGGAAAATTCTCTCGATAGGAGTATCTGAGTTTCTCGACTGATAATAGTCTATAACTCGTCCGAGACTGCTTATCAGATTGGAAAGTGAATATGATACATTCAGGCGAAGCTTCTTAAAGCGCTCAGAATCAATCTCATGCCCCATAGGATCCATGCCGCCGCCCGCCGGCTCATCAGGTACTGTGCCATCAGGCCTTATTGCAAGGCAGGTCTTTCTGCGTGCCACATCAACTGCATCGGTAAATGACAGATACTCTCCAAAAAGCTCACTATCCTGAATCGCCTCAATAGCATCAGCAAGTCCATGGTTGACATTGCGCTGCAGCTTTACCATGCTTCCATCCATTACAGTCAGTGTGGTAGAAACCTCATCCACCTTGACAGTCACCTTCACATCTCCGGGAATCTCTCTTCTCATGAGCTGCTTGATGGCATTTCCACTATAGTCAAGTGCTACAAGCTGCAGCCTGCAATCAGCTGCAAGAGCACCATACGACAAAATAAGATCATTAGGCACAGCAATAACCGAAAGACGTAATTTCTTTTCTTCCGGTCTGTCAATCTTCTCTATAATCTGATGTACCAGCTTGTACTGGCTCAAATCCACCGGAAAATAATCCGATGCATTCATTGCAATCATTTCCTTAAGCTGTTTTTCCTTAACAAGCGGAAGCTCAATATCTCTGCTTGCTATACGCGCTGAATTTAAAACAAAAACAGCTTTTTTGGTGGAAATCTTCTTTTCCTTCAGCTTACTGTATAAGATAGAACGAAACATCCCATCCGGCTGTACCACTCCATCATCAATCATCCCCGGTGGTGTCGGAAAGCCGAACATATTGTAAATCTTGGGATTTTTTGCTTTGTAATCAATCTCAACTACTCTGGTAAGGTTCTCCCCTATTTCAATACCGAGTACCCTATTTGCCATAACCTAGTCCTCCGTGTTTATCTTTGTTTTACACTGTATACATCTGTAAAACATTCGTAACTGTTCAGTTACAAACATTCTATATATATATTTCGGTATATCTATGTCTTCTCTGCTTTTGTCTCACTGCTTGTCGTACTACCTGTTTTATATTAAGTACGCTATATTATAACACGTTTTTTAAAAGCCTGCGAGTGTCAAATATGCCGATATCATTTTCTCACCCCATAGCATCGAAATAAATATTCCGGCTGCCAAGTACGGTCCCATCGCAAGTCTGTTGCCTGCGTTTGTCACTTTCATACGAATCAGATGTATCACGGAACCGATGATGCATCCTAAGAAAAATGCTAATGTAATATTCTGCCAGCCTATCGCAAGGCCTGCACATGCCATGAGCTTGACGTCTCCGCCACCTATGGCTCTTCCTCCACTTACAAGAAGAAGGATTTCAAGGAATAAACTGACGCAAAAGAATCCTATCACATATTCAGACCAGTTATCATGGTCTAAAAACACATGCAGGATTCCAAGCACCAGTATAAATATATTGATTCCTAATGGAATTTCATATGTTCTCCAGTCTATCACACTCAGAACTATGAGTGCAGATGTAAGAAAGCAGTAGATGATACTCGTAAGCTCAAGTCCATTTACTGCAAAAACTACTATGTATAATATACCGTTTAGTGCCTCAATAATAGGGTATTGAGGTGATATCGGTTCTTTGCACTTGCGGCATCTGCCACGAAGAAACAGCCAGCTGAAAACCGGCACCATATCGTACCACGCGAGCTGATACCCGCATCTCATGCAGTGGGACCTTTCGGTCACCACTGTCTCATGCTGCGGTATGCGGTAGATACAGACATTTAGGAAGCTGCCTATAACTATACCGAATGCAAATATTAAGATGTAGATGGGTATCAGTTCTGTGGTCATGGTTGGTGGTCCTTAGTTTCTACTGTTTTACAAATTTGTTATGATCATCTATTTTATAATAAGGCTTATTTGTCGCATCTTCCGTAATAGTATATTCAATACTTCCATCTGCTGGGTTATATTTAATAGCTATTTTTGTCCAATTCTTACCTTTCAATTTAGTATTAACCATTCCTGCATCTTTAACTGCAGGATCATCAGTTTCTGTCACACCAGATGGGGTAACATTAATTGTAACAGCAGCTGTCAGATCCTCTTTATCAGCATAATAAGCTTTTAATGCTGATGCAATACTATCGCAGTTCTGAATATCTGTAGCTTCTCTTGACTTTTCAACATACTTCATAAGCTGTGGAGCAAGTACACCTACAAGCACTGCCATGATGGCGATTACAACAATAAGCTCTACGAGAGAGAAACCTTTGTTGTTCTTCTGTTTCTTTCCTAACTTTTTAAATACATTCTTTACCATAGTTCTTTTCTCCTTTTCATTATAACATGGTTTTTGTGCAAAGAGCTGTGCCCTATCAGCATCTCTTTGGTTTGTATGCGCTCATTGTACCATAAATCAAAGCATAATGCAAGTTATTTTCTAGTACAATAGTATCATTACTGTATAATTTTTTTCGCCTTTTTTAGCAATTTTAACCAAATTTTAACCGATTTATTGCAATTAAAATATATTTTATAAAAAAATATATCCCAGGCTGTATTTTGCCACAGCGTAAGGGGCTTCATCCCCTGAGACCGGCTACGGCACGTTCTCTCGCATGAGCGCATAGCGAAGCTGCTTAGATACTGTCGAATTATGCACACGATACACAGAAATGAACTGCCACGGATGGCAGTTCAAGGAGAACCGCGCCACGGACGGCGCGTTTCGACGGTTTCGTCAAGCATAGTAAACCTATAAAGCATAATTCCTACAGTATCTTGGCAGTGTAGCGTAGCTCAAGCGAGGGAGTGTGCCCCGGCCCGGGCTCATGAGATGAAGCCCCGACCTACTGTCAACAAAAAAGGAAGCAGCCTCAGTGCTTTCGCTCAAAGACTGCCTCCTCAAATTGCATTCCACTACAATATTAGCTCACAAGCCATTTTTTTACAGTTTCCTCATCAAAATCCACACATTCAGCTATATCTTCTATTGAGTGTCCTTTTTTCTGAAGTTTTAAAGCCGTTACTTTTGCCTGACGAATTCTGCCTTCTTCTCTGCCTAATTCTCGACCTTCTTCTCTGCCTAATTCTCTGCCTTCATTTTTCTGTTCTTCCCATGCCTTGCACATATCAATCACCTCTTCTTTCTCATCTATGTCTATATCCGTTCCTGCAAACAGTTTACAGGTTGATTGCCTCAACCGTCTCTCTGTCCACCTTGCTAAACTTTTCATCATTCTGCAGCACTTCCTGCATCTTTTCTTTATCATATGCATTCTTCAGTACCTCGAAAAGCTGCCTGATTGATGTCCTGAATCCGGTAAAGTCTGTTATCTCCCTCGGTGCCAGCAGATTAATCCTGTAATCCGGTATGAATGGCAGAAGCTCTTCATCCACATCACCAAACATATCTGACAGCTTTCTTGGACCATCCCATTCCTTTGTTCCGAGATATACTGTAATCGTAATCACCGGAATCAGCTTATCAGTTTTTGTAAATCCCGAGAGAAATTCATCCGATGTTGCCGTATCCTTTTCTTTTCGGTGTTTTTTTGCTGTTTCCTTTACCTGGTTGCCGTATGCCATCACATCATAAAACATGTTTTTTACCGGAATGGCATAGTGTATATCCGACTGATTTTCTACTCCTATCAGTACCACATATGATTTGCCGGTATATTTGATGCTGGCATTTTTGAAGATGTCCCTCAGCTTCTGCACCGCTATTGTCTTTTTGTCAAGTCCTAGTGCGGTTAGTACCTCCGTTGTGTCTCTTTCCTTAAGGTTTTCCGGCAGTATGACCTCTCTTCCTCCATACAGTATATTGTTGCACAGGTCAGCAAACCTGGCATTGTCAGCAAAGTATTCCTTTGCCATTGAGTCCTTTGCGCTCAATCCTTCTCCTCCTGTTCTCTTGTGTGAGCAGGAAAATTTGGTGCCAATGAGGGTATAGTGGTACAGTTTACAAGGTATACCTGTGCTGTTCTTCTTTAATATTTACGCACGGTATACAGTTCATCCGCCTTTTGACTACATTTTCTGCATTCTGTCTACATACGGCATTTCAATTTTCCTGCTGTTGATTGGTAAATAAAGCATTGAAAACTTCCATGTCCTTTGTAGAATAATGCGAAGTGGTCTGCCCTCTTCAAAGTGGTGCGCACCTGAAAAACTGTTATGTGGTGCCGCTTACAGAAATATAATGCTTTGAGTTGATTGTAGCATAGAGGTGGTGTTTTGTCATCACATTTTTTCTTTTTTGCCACAGCGTAAGGGGCTTTATCCCATGTGACCGGCTGGGCACACTCTCCCGCGTGAGCGAATAGCGAAGCTGCCTAGATACTGTTGAATTATGCACACGATACACAGAAATGCCCTGCCACGGATGGCAGGGCAAGGAGAACCGCGCCACGGACGGCGCGTTTCGACGGTTTCGTCGGGCATCGTAAATCTTTAAGGCATAATTCCTACAGTATCTTGGCTGCGTAGCGTAGCTCACGTGAGAGAGTGTGCACAAGCCATGGCTCATGGGATGAAGCCCCGTCCTACTGCCAGTACCTACAGTTGCTATGCCAGCTTCTTATTTTTCTCAAGAAGCTCATAGATTTTCTCAACATCATAATCCGGCTTCATTGACAATGCCGCTTCGTAAATTGGAGCGATAACCTCCTCTTTTTCTTCCAGGTCATCTGCTATCTCTGCCACACTCTTGTCCTTTTGCAGCTTTTTTACAATCAGAGAAATTATCTTTTGTCTTTCTCCTAATTCTCGGCCTTCTTCTCGGCCTTCATTTTTCTGATCTTCCCATGCCTTACACATATCAATCACCTCTTCTTTCTCATCTATGTCTATATCCGTTCCTGCAAACAGGTTGATTGCCTCAACCGTCTCTCTGTCTACATTGCTAAACTTTTCATCATTCTGCAACACTTCCTGCATCTTTTCCTTATCATACGCATTCTGCAGTACCTCGAAAAGCTGCCTGATGGATGTCCTGAATCCTGTAAAGTCTGTTATCTCCCTCGGTGCCAGCAGATTAATTCTGTAATCCGGTATGAATGGCAGAAGCTCTTCATCCACATCACCAAACATATCCGACAGCTTCCTTGGACCATCCCATTCCTTTGTTCCGAGATATACTGTAATCGTAATCACCGGTATCAGCTTATCCTCTTTCGTAAATCCCGAGAGAAATTCATCTGATGTTGCTGTATCCTTTTCTTTTCGGTGCTTTTTTGCTGTTTCCTTTACCTGATTTCCATATGCCATGACATCATAAAACATGTTTTTTACCGGAATGGCATAGTGTATATCGGACTGATTTTCTACTCCTATCAGTACCACATATGATTTGCCGGTATATTTGATGCTGGCATTTTTAAAGATATCCCTCAGCTTCTGCATCGCTATGGTCTTTTTGTCAAGTCCCAGTGCGGTCAGAACCTCCGTTGTGTTCCTTTCCTTAAGGTTTTCCGGCAGGATGACCTCTCTTCCTCCATACAGTATATTGTTGCACAGATCAGCAAACCTGGCATTGTCAGCAAAGTATTCCTTTGCCATTGAGTCCTTTGCGCTCAATCCTTCTCCTCCTGTTCTCTTGTGTGAGCAGGAAAATTTGGTGCCAATGAGGGTACAGTGGTACAGTTTACAAGGTATACATGTGCTGTCCTTCTTTATGTTTTCTATATGTTTACATTATGATTATCACACTGTATACAGTTCATCTGTCTTCTGACTACATTATCGGGCTTCTAACTGCCCTCTGGCTGCACTTTCTGTATTCTGTCTACATACGGCATTTCAATTTTCCTGCTGTTGATTGGTAATTAAAGCATCGAAAACTTCCATGTCCTTTGTAGAATGATGCGAAGTGGTCTGCCCTCTTCAAAGTGGTGTGCACCTGTAAAAAACTGTCATGTGGTGCTGCTTACAGAAATATAATGCTTTGAGTTGATTGTAGCATAGAGGTGGTGCTTTGTCATCAAATTTTTTCTTTTTTTGCCACAGCGTAAGGGGCTTTATCTCCCTGAGACCGGCTAGGGCACGCTCTCTCTCGTGAGCGAATAGCGAAGTTGCCTAGATACCCTATAAAACATAATTCCTACAGTATCTTGGCAGTGTAGCGTAGCTCACGCGAGAGAATGTGCACCAGCCAGGGCTCATGGGATGAAGCCCCGTCCTACTGCCAATGTCTCTGCACCAAAAAAGCAGCCTTTGAGCTTCACACTCAAAGTCTGCTTCTTTTTTATTTTATAAGCTGTCCATAGCCTGATACATGGTAAGCATAGGAGCCATAACGGCTGCCACAAGCACACCAACAATAAGTGCCAGAACAAGGATAATCATAGGCTCAATAGCTGCCATAACTGTCTGGGTAGCCAGCTCAACTTCCTCATCATAGTAGTCTGCCAGTCGGGTAAGCATGCCTTCCAAGTCACCGGTCTCCTCACCGATTTTGGTCATGTGTGAAACCATAGGTGGAAACAATCCACACGCAGTGATTGGCTCAGACAGTGGAACACCCTTACTTACTTCTTCCCTTGCATTTTTCAGAGCTTTTTTGTAAAGAGCATTCTTCATGGTGTCAGCAGTGATGCCAAGGGCTTCAATCATCGGAAGTCCTGAGTACACAAGTGTTGAAAGTGTACGCGCATAGTTACTGGCCGCTGTCTTGATGTTTAGCTTTCCGAAAACCGGAAGCTTTCTTGCGAGATTACCAAAGAACATCTGGCCGCTGTCAGTCTGCTTATAAAGCTTGATGGCTATAACAATTGCTGCTATGACAGCAATCACAATATACCAGTACCCGGTGACAAAATCACTCATCGCAACAACTGCCTTTGTGATGCCCGGCAGCTCTGTTCCCAGGTCATTGAACATTTCTGAGTAGCTTGGGATGACCTTTACAAGCATTACAATAACAACCGCAATAGCTACAATCACAACGATAATCGGATAAACTGCCGCTTTTTTTATCATGCCGTTAAGCTTTGCTGATTTTTCGAAGTGTGCAGACATTCTGTCAAAAGCTACATCAATCTTGCCGGATGCTTCTCCTGCCGCAACCATGCTCACCATGATATCAGGGAAAACATTCGGGTATTTTTTGAGACCATCCGAGAGAGTCTCACCTTTTTGAATCTCGGCATGAACACCTCTGATAGCTTTCGCCATGACCTTGTTCTCAGTCTGATCGGATAGCATATCCAGCGTATCAAGAATCGTAACACCGGCATTGACCATACTGGTGAACTGGCGGCAGAATACCGATAGATCTCTCGGCTTTACCTTTCCTCCTACACTGAACGAGATTTCCTTGGTCAGTGCTGTTGCCTTGGTGAGGCTTATGACCATGTTTCCATCCATCTTAAGCTTATTTTTTGCCTCTGCTTCTGACTCGGCTACTATATTTCCTTTTCTTTCTTTTCCGCTCTGGTCTATAATCTGATATGTCCAGTCAGCCACTTTCTTCTCCTCCTTATGCCTATTCTGTGCAACCTCCAGATAAATTAAATCATAATTTATTAAGACTCCACAACATTATACCATAACAGTAAAATACATACGATTATACCATCAATAGTAAAGGTGTACACGGCTAGCCATGCTTACCGGATCATGTGCATACGCAACTGCAGTCTCCGGCGCTATAAGGCCCTGGCTGTAATACTGTAAAATACAGTCATCCATCATCATCATACCTTCTCTCTTTGAGGTCTGTATGATAGATGGAATCTGAAATGCTTTTGCCTCACGAATTAAGTTTCTGATGGCATTGTTTGCAAGGAGCACCTCAAATGCTGCAATTCGTCCGCCATTTACCATTGGAAGCAGATGCTGTGCAACAATTCCCTCTAAAACTCCTGAGAGCTGCACTCGTATCTGTTGCTGCTGGTGTGGTGGAAAAACGTCAATCATACGGTCAATTGCATCTGATGAACTGTTGGTATGCAGTGTAGAAAATACAAGATGTCCTGTCTCCGCCGCTGTAATAGCTGTAGATATAGTTTCAAGATCTCGCATCTCTCCTACAAGTATTACATCCGGATCCTGTCGCAGTGCAGCTCTCAGGGCTGCAGCATATGAGAGTGTATCCTTTCCAACCTCTCGCTGTTCCACTATAGAGCGGCGCCTTGAGTGCAGGTACTCGATAGGATCTTCAAGCGTGATTATATTTTTGGAATCTCTTGATGCAATGACATCTATAAGACTTGCCAATGTGGTCGACTTACCACTTCCTGTAGCTCCTGTCACGAGGACAAGTCCTCTCATCTTTGTGGTAAGATTGACAACCGACTGTGGTATGCCAAGCTGCTGCGGTGTAGGCACATCATATGAGAGAATACGAAGTGCTGCTGCATATGAACCTCTCTGTCTGAACACATTGGCTCTGACTCGTGAAAAGCCCTCCACCGAAAAAGCAAAATCAAGCTCTCCCTTCTCCTTTAGCTCATCTTTAAGCTCCTGCGGAACAATTGGAGAAAGCAGGTTGTCCGTCTCAACATTGGTAAGAACCTGATTTCCCTGCGGTACAAGCTTTCCGTCAATTCTAAGCATAACCGGATTTCCCGGTACGATATGTATATCCGATGAGTTCTGTTGCTGCGCTGCTTTTAAAATGTCTACTATCTGCATTTTCTTTTCCCCCTTAGTTTTCAAACGTGGTCTTTAACATTTCCTGGAATGAAGTAACTCCTTCGAGTACAAGCTTCTCTGCACTCTGTCTAAGTGTATGCATGCCCTCATCACATGCAGCCTTGTTTATATCCTCTATATCAACACCTTTTGAAATAAGTGACTTTATCTTTGGTGTTATGGTCATTATCTCATATATACCGATTCGTCCCTTGTAGCCTGTATTGGCACATTTTTCACAGCCACATGGCTCATAAATCTTTACCGGACGGAATGCCGGTATATTCATAAAGGCCTTTTCCTCCTCTGTCAGCAGATGCTCTCTCTTACATGCCGGACAAAGTCTTCTTACAAGTCGCTGTGCAATGATTCCCTTTACCGAATCCGCAAGCAGATAACTTTCAACTCCCATGTCCTCCAGTCGTGAAATAGTACTTGCCGAGCTGTTGGTATGCAGTGTGCTGACCACAAGATGTCCTGTGATTGACGCCTGTACTGCAATCTGTGCTGTCTCCTGATCTCGAATCTCACCAATCATAATGATGTCCGGATCCTGTCGCAGAATGGAACGAAGTGCTGATGCAAATGTCAGGTCAGCTTTATTATTTACCTGTACCTGGTTTATTCCATCTATATTGGCCTCGACCGGATCCTCAACTGTGATGATATTTACATCCTCCTTGTTGAGCTCTGAAAGTGCCGTGTAAAGCGTGGTTGACTTACCACTTCCTGTAGGTCCTGTAACAAGGATGATACCGTTTGTATTCATCAGTATATGATCAAATGCCTTAAGCTCTTCGTCTGAAAATCCCAGCTCCTTTTTATCTCTTGTAAGTGCCTTTTTCTGCGCAAGTCGCATAACGCATTTCTCACCGAATACTGTCGGAAGGATTGATACTCGGATATCATACTCTATCTTGTCTATCTCCATAGTGATACGGCCGTCCTGCGGCTTACGTTTCTCGGAAATATCCATACCACCTATAATTTTAAGTCGTGTAATAATTGCAGAAAGCAGATGTATACTATATGCTGCCTTCTCATAAAGCGCACCATCTATTCTGTATCGCACCCTGACTTTATTTTCCAGTGCCTCTATATGTATATCTGAGGCCCTGAGTCTGGCTGCCTGCTCAATGATAGAGTTGACAAGTAAAACTACCGGCGAATTGTTGACATCCTTGCTGGTAGCTTCCTCAGCCTCGGCATTTTTCTGCTCACGCTCTTTTCTCTCCCTCGCATACTCCTGAGCCGCTTTCATAGCCTCTGTATCACCGTAATATTTGTCAAGCGTCAAAAGTATGTCTCTGCCTGTCGCTACTGCAGGCTCAGCCTGTAGATTGGTAACAATTGAAAAATCATCAAGCGCAACCATATCCATAGGATCAGCCATGGCCACATGCACTACATTGGCATTATTCTTGTCAAATGCATATGGTATCATAACATGCTTTCTAAGCACTGTCTCACTGACAAGGTTTTGCACCTCCTCAGGTATGTTGATTGCGCTCACATTAACAAGCTCCAGTCCCAGCTGCTGCGACAATGCCTTTGCTATCTCAAGCTCATTGGTGAACCCAAGCTCAATGAGTGTTTCTCCTATCTTCTTATGCTTTTCTTTGGCTATAGGCAGAGCCTTTTCCAGCTGCTCCTGAGTAATTACATTTTCATTTATAAGCATATCACCGATACGCTTTTTCTCTCGTCTAAAAGCCATAATGGCTCCCCCTCTTTCATCATTTAGTAAAATACTACCATTATGATGGCTGTATTTCAAGGGTATTTATATAAAATATACAATAAATTTATTTCAAAACTAAAAAGTAACGATTCCGAGTGCCTGCAGCAACAGTATAAGCAGGAATGCCGGTGCAATAAATTTAACCATGATTATATAAAGCCCTTTTCTGGTGAATTTGCTGCCTCCGCGTGTCACCTCATCTATTATTACCTTTGGACTTACTATCCAACCGATAAGGATACATGTGGCAAGTGCAACGATTGGCATAAGCACATTGTTGCTTACATAATCCATGATATCAAGTATCTGTCCGACTGTGCCGTTTGGAAGCTTAACCTCCATATAGAGCTTATTGTAGCCAAGGCAGACTATTATCTCTGCAATCAGACCGTATACCGTGACTAAAATTGCGCTTTTTCTGCGGCTCCAGTGAAATCTGTCTATAAGACTCGATACAATAGCCTCCATAATTGATACAGACGATGTGACTGCTGCGAATGCAACTATCATGAAGAATATCAGTCCAACAATATCTCCTGCTATTCCCATTTCATTAAATACCTTTGGCAGTGATATAAACATAAGCCCCGGTCCTGCTGACATGCCGTCACGACCCATAAATACATATACTGCCGGAATGATCATAAGGCCTGCAAGGAATGCAACAAGAGTATCAAAAATCTCGATCTGGTTGATTGAGCCCATGAGCTTTGATTCCTTCTTGACATACGAACCATATGCAACCATGATTCCCATAGCCACACTGATTGAGTAGAACAGCTGACCGAGTGCATCAACAAATACTGTGACAAGCTTTTGCATTGTAAGCCCCTTGAAGTCAGGAACCACATATATCTTAAGACCCTCAAGACCACTTCTTGCTGCGCCTGATGCATCCTTATAATTGAGCGTCAGTGAGAAAATACCGATTGCAAAAATAAGCACAACAAGGATAGGCATGAGCACCTTGCTGAAGCGCTCGATACCTTTATTGACTCCGCCAATGACAACTGCTGCTGTTATAAGCAGATAAACCACTCCAAATATGATTGGTGCCCACTGGCCTGTGATAAAGCCTGTGAAATATCCATCCGCAACCGCATTTTTACCGCTTCCTGTAATGAAAAGTGTAAAATATTTTAAAACCCATCCACCTATAGTACAGTAGTAAGGCAGAATAATAGCCGGTACTATACACGCAAGCACACCGATAAACTTGCCCTTTGGATTGATAAGACCATACGCGGTGAGCGGTCCCTGTCCGGTCTTACGTCCTATTGCAATCTCAGTGGTAAGCAATGCAAAGCCAAAGGTCAGAACAAGTATCAGATACACCAGCAGAAAAAGTCCTCCTCCGTCCTTTGCTGCCAGATACGGAAACCTCCATATATTTCCAAGTCCTACCGCACTGCCGGCTGCCGCAAGAACGAACCCAATGTTGCCGGAAAAAGTGCTTCTTGATTTTTCTTTCATTTTCTACTGTCTCCTTAATATATTATATAATTTAATTTCGATTTAATATGGACATTGTTTCCATTTACAAATCTAATATACCTATTATAATCATCTGGAGTACATTTTGCAACGGTTGATATTTTTTATTCGCATTTGCAGTGTGGTGGCACATGGCAGGTGTCACCAAACGTAACGCAAATTCACCACAGCGTAAGGAACGTAAGCCCCGGGTACCGCGGGCGCACACGTACTCCCGCCGGAGCGCATAGCGAAGCGGCTTAGATACTGTAGAAATTATGCCCACAAGACGCAGAAACGCCCCTGCATGGACGCAGGGGCGAGGAGAACCGCGCCACGGAAGGCGCGTTTCGACGGTTTCGTCAAGCATAGAAACCAATCAAGCATAATTTCGTACAGTATCTTAGCCACGTAGCGTA
>UMKV01066257.1_pt1 | contig 30228 bp, 21 predicted proteins | sample 1966381 | NCBI WGS metagenome assembly UMKV01 (sample SAMEA4836182, study PRJEB28245) | human gut metagenome | biome: gut microbiome; material: fecal sample | place: Denmark | collected 2008
GAGCGCGGATATCAGTGTGATCGCGATCACGAGATCCGTCGGGAAAACCTGATCCATCACATCCTGGCAGATCCTGATATAAGCATACACCGGCGTACACTGTACTGCAAGACTTTTTCCAATATCCTGCGCCGCATAGAAGGTGGAAAAGAAAAACTCCATCAGCACCTCCTGCAGCAGCCTGATTGCCGGCACATAGCCGCAGAGCACGATTACCGCGGCAATGGCGGCAAAGATCTTGCCGGTCAGAAGCATCGCCAGCGCCGTCATACTGTAAACCAGCAGGAAGCATGCGATATGTGTGACCATTCCGCTTGCGAGCAGCGCCGGAATCGCCGCGCCCGCCTCCGTCACTGCAACTCCCCGTCCCGCGCAGACCGCCGCAAACAGCAGGAGATTTACGGCGAACGGTGCCAGCCACACCAGGATCCCCGCCGCATAACGGATACAGAAAAGCTTCTCGCGCCTTACCGGAAGGCTGTGATAAAAATCCACCTTCTCCGGCGAGTGCAGATAGGAAAACTGGATGATGCCGAGCAGCAGCGCCGCGCCAAAAGTCACACAATATAAAAATGGATTCGCAATGCCAAACATCTGCACGGTATTTGCAATAGAATTCATATTCGCGCTGTCAAACCAGCTATCGTGCAGAAGCAGCATCCCGCCGATCGGATAGTAGCAGAAATAGCCGATCACCAGAAGGATCGCAACCGCTCCGTCCCGTTTGACTGCCTCTTTTAAAAGCTTAGCCGATGATATCTTTGATGTCATAGCCGACCACCTCCGTTTCACTGATAAAGATTTCTTCCAGGGACAACGGAAGAATCTCGTAGAACAGCGGCTCCTTCGCCTCGATCGCCGCCATGATGTGCTCCTTGCTCCCGCGCGCGGTAATGCACGAGAGATTTCCGCGCGTATCCTTTTTGATAATGTCCAGCTCTTCCATAAGCTGCTGCTCCTTCGCCGGATTCATGATCACATACTGTACCTTGTGAATATCCATCTTCATATCCTCAAGGTCACGCGAGAACAGAATGCCGCCCTTGTGCAGAAGTCCCACATGATCGCAGATATCCTCCATCTCACGCAGATTATGCGACGCGATGATGGGCGTAAACTGCCGGTTTAACACCTCGTCAATGAAAATGCTCTTCACGGCCTGGCGCACTACCGGGTCGAGTCCGTCGAAGGTTTCATCACATAAAAGATAGCGCGTGCCCGCGCAGATACCGAGCAGCACAAACACCTGCTTTTTCATGCCCTTTGAAAATGTGGACAGCTTGCGGTTTAGATCCAGCTCAAATTTGCCGCACAGCTCCTTAAAACGGCTCCGCTGAAATGACGGATAGATAATCTCATAATATTCCAGCATGTCCCGCACGCGCGCGTTCGCAAAATAGTGCGGCGTGTCCGGAATAAAGCAGAACCGCTCCTTCGCCTGCACGTTCTCAAACACCTCCATATCGTCGATCCTGACAGAGCCGCTGTCTGCCTTCAGGATCCCGGCAATCACCCGCAGCAGCGTACTTTTACCCGCACCGTTCGTCCCCACGATCCCATAGACGCTTCCCTCTTTAATCTGCGCCGTCACATTATCGAGCGCCCTGATACCGTCAAAGCTTTTGCTTATGCCAGTTATTTCAATCATGTCTCTCCTCCTTGTATACCTCGTCCAGCTCTTCGAGCAGACGTTCCCTGGGAATCCCCATCTCCTTCGCCTGCCGGAAAACAGCACGTACATTCTCCAGATGGGCATTCTGCTTTTCCTCCACCAGCTTTGCCCCGCCAGCCACAAAGTTTCCTCTTCCCTTTACCGGATAAATAAAGCCTTGCTGCTCTAAGATCGCATATGCTTTTTGTATCGTGTTGGGGTTGATCGCCAGTTCCGTCGCAAGCCCCCGCACCGAGGGCATCTGACTGTCCGGCTCCAGCACGCCTTTTACGATCAGCATCTGGAACCGCTCCACGATCTGCTCATATATCGGGCGCCGGTCCTTGTAATCTATGATGATCATGCATTACCCCCCCCCTTCCGTTTCAAGTGTATTATTAGTGTTAGTACACTTATAGAATAATATAGACCGGGCGAAAAGTCAACCTGGTCAAGATTAAAGCTTCATTAAATTTACCATTTACCATTATAGTAAATTCCTCTTATGCTTGCTTTTCTCTTTTTGATTATGTAAAATGATAAATATCCTGCCGCGTTTGTCAAAAATTTTGAACGGATTTTTACAGAAAGGGCGTATATGAAATTTATATTAATTCCGGATTCCTTTAAAGGAACATTAAGCTCCACACAAATTTGTGAGATATGTCACGAAAAGATCGCAAAACATTTTCCCGGCGCAGAGGTTGTCTCCATCCCGGTCGCGGACGGCGGCGAAGGCTCCGTCGATGCGTTTCTTGCCGCGGTCGGCGGAAAACGCGAACATACCACGGTAAAGAATCCTTATTTTGAAGATATGCAGAGTTATTACGGTCTGATCGACGGCGGGCAGACCGCCGTTATTGAGATGGCGTCATGCGCTGGTCTGCCGCTGGTAGAGGATCGGAAAAATCCTCTGCTGACAACCACCTACGGCGTCGGTCAGCAAATTCTTACCGCTGCAGAAAAGGGCGTTAAAAAAATCATCGTCGGGCTTGGCGGCTCCTCCACCAACGACGGAGGCTGCGGTGCCGCTGCCGCTGTCGGCATTAAATTTTACGATCAGAGCGGTAAAGAATTTATCCCGACCGGCGGGACGCTTATTGATATTGCCGGAATTGATTTTTCCGGAAAATCTGCCCTTCTCAATGATATAGAAATTATAACAATGTGTGATATTGACAATCCCATGTACGGTCCGACCGGCGCTTCGTTCGTGTTCGGTCCGCAAAAGGGCGCAGACGCCGACATGGTTAAAGAACTTGACAAAGGCATAGAACATTTAAGTCATATACTTACACAGGAAACCGGAAATGATATCAGCCAGGTTCCGGGAACCGGCGCAGCGGGCGCGATGGGCGCCGGAATGATCGCCTTCTTTGGCTCCCGGCTCCAGATGGGCATTGAAACGGTGCTGGATACCGTGAAATTTGACGAGCTTATCCGCGGCGCCGACTATATTTTTACAGGCGAGGGCAAGCTGGACTCCCAGAGTCTGCGCGGAAAAGTCGTCATCGGCATTGCGCAGCGCGCCAAAAGGCAGCAAAAACCGGTCATTGCCATCGTCGGCGGGGCAGACGATGAGGAAATCCAGTCCGCCTATGAGATGGGCGTCACCGCGTTTTTTCCCATCAACCGGCTGCCGCAGGATTTCTCTGTCAGCAGAAGACACAGCGCAGAAAACCTGGGCTATACGGTGGATAATATACTGCGGCTGCTGTAATATTTCCTCCGCAATCAGCCCGGTACTTCGGCCGCCGCTGCTACAACGTTCATCTTTGCATGACGCGTCATTTTTACTCGCCTGCAAGCATCACCGGCACGACCAGCGTGCCAAAATACAGCAGTACAACCGCCACCTGCAAAAGCTCCTGATCTAAAAGCTCCGGAAAACCTGTAAGCCCCACATACAGCAGCGGCAGTGCAAGCAGACTTCCGACCGCCCACTTTCGCGCCGCTTTTACCATATGTGACCAGTTTCTTTTTGTGATATTTTTTCCAGGCATATGATACCGCGGAAACGGCGCTGTGAACATCCCGCTTCTCATATCATATTCACTGTAAAAATCCGGAAGCTGATCGTCTGTCAGCAGCCAGAGAAAGACGCCTGCCATCAGGGAAAGCAGCATAAACAGCAGGAAAACCGGCGGTGCCTGCAGGAACGGGCATCCCATTGCGTGAAACAGCAAAACTTCCAGAACGGCTATCGCCACACATATTCCAAAAAACACCGCATTTTTTTTCTTCTTTTCCCTGCGCATCTCCGGGGTATCGTTTGTAAAAGTCACTGCTTTCTTTAGTAACATCTCTAACTTGTCATTTTCCACTGCCTTTGCTTCTTCCTCTTCTATTTTCCGTCCCTCCAGCAGCTCCGTCACTGTGACGTCCAGCGTCTCCGACAACGGCTTCAGCAGAGAGATGTCCGGCATACTGCTCCCGCGCTCCCACTTACTCACCGCCTTATCCGACACATAAAGCTTTTGTGCCAGTTCTTTTTGTGTTAAATTCCTCTTCTTTCTCTGCTCAGCTACAAACCGCCCAAACTGCTCTTTTCCGATTTCACTCATGTCTCATCCTCCTGATTGTCACAAAAATCTGTTGTGGACTTCGTGGGCATCTCATCCTGTCTCCACATCTGTCTCCGCATCTGTCTCCACATCTGCCGCCACATAATTCTTCTGTGTGCTTTGCGCTCATTATAGACTTTTGCTGCGCAGAATGCAATCTACCAGCGGTAGAGTTGACGTTTTTGCCGAAAACTCTGTTACTGTACACGTCCGCCTCAAACCCACAGGACTAGCTTCGCGTCGCAGCAGGTGTTTGAGGCTGACGTGAACAGTAGCAAAACTCTCTGTTTCCACGCTCCCGGAATTATGGTAGAATAAAAGAATAATAAATAAATGACCAACCCGAAAAAGAGAGAGATAAAAAATGGATTACAAATATTTAAATATGGAAACTTACAAAAGAAAAAATCATTTTGAATACTTCAATAGTCTGGCCTTCCCATATGTCGGACTTACCGTAAATGTGGATATTACAGATCTGCTGAAAACGATTAAGGAGAAAAAACTTCCGCTCTTTTTGTCAATTTGCTATTGTGTTTCCAAAGCCGCCAATCGAGTGCCGGAATTTAGACAAAGGATTCTTAATAATCAGATTGTAGAATATGACTATTGCTTAACCTCTCATACAGTAGCATTAAATGACGGCACATATTGTTACTGTGACCTGGACAGTAACCGCTCCTTTGAGGATTATATTTGTTATGCGATAAACGAACAGGAAAAAGCCAAACAAAGGAACTCCATCCATGAAGAGGCAGACGATATATTAGGTAAAATTTTTATATCCACAATCCCATGGGTATCTTATACTGCGCTTGTTAATCCTACGCCTGTTCCGGCAGACAGCAATCCGAGGATTACATGGGGAAAATATTTTATACAAAATGAAAAAGTGCTTCTTCCGGTTTCCGTGTTATGCCATCACGCATTAGTGGACGGACTGCATATTTCTAAGTTTTATGATTTTTTAAACAAGGAAATGGCAGCTGTTGCACAATCCCCCTAACCTATCAGCAATGTAACAAAGCCCTAGAATGACTTCCCGCCTATTTCAATTTTTGAGAACTTTGTATGTTATACTTTTGTATATTGAAATGTAAAAGGAGAAATGAGTTATGAAAAGAAACACATTATTCACGTTACTTACGCTTACGGCAGCAATCGGAGCAACTATCTGCGCTGTGACCGCCTCCGCCGCGGAAAGCTCTTCGTCCGCTGATGCGCAGTCTGCCCAAAAAAACTCTTCGTCCGCCGATGCACAGTCTGCCAGAGAAAGCTCTTCATCCGCTGATGCGCAGTCCGCCAGAAAAAGCTCTTCGTCCGCCGATGCACAGTCTGCCAGAGAACGTTCTTCGTCCGCTGATGTACAGTCTGCCAGAAAAAGCTCTTCGCCCGCTGATACGCAGTCTGCCAGAGAACGTTCTTCGTCCGCCGATGCGCAATCTGCCCAAAAAAGCTCTTCTTCCACAGAAGAGAGTGCGGCACTCACCGGCACGCAGATCATTGTGATCGAAGGACATGACTGGGGGCCCGCTGTCACAAAAACAATTCTCACGCTGGATACAGCGGTTTCGCCGGATTCTGTCAGTGCAGAGAGCTTCCGGGTGACAGAACGAAAGGAAGCCTTCAACTGGGCGGCGCTTGGCGATGCCTCGCTCGATCCCACGCAGCATATTACTGCAGAGGCTCCGCGCACGGTCACGGCAGCATACGCCTGCGATGCCAACGGCAATCCGGTTTCCGGCGCGTCCGCAAACATCGCTCTGGAACTGTCCTTCGGTCCGGACAGCGGCTCTCCTTACTGCTACGATGTTTTTACCGGTATGAATGCCATCTGCAATCCCTATGAGCTTACTGTAACGCTTGCGGATGGCGGTACGCTGAAAACCAGGGACGGCGCTGTCGTTACCGCTCTGTCCGTGAACGCTGCTGCGGACATGACGTCCGCGCTGATCCCGCAGCTCGCGGACGTCGACCTCTCCGGCAGTTTCACCGGGACCGACGGAAAAACACTCACCTACGGCTCCTATGCGCCGGCTGACGACGGCGAAAAGCATCCGCTTGTCATCTGGCTTCACGGCGCAGGCGAAGGCGGCACCGACCCGTCCATCCCGCTGCTCGGCAACAAAGTAACCGCTCTTTACGGCGAGGAATTTCAGACAATCATGGGCGGCGCCTACGTTCTGACTCCACAAACGCCGTACTTCTGGCTTGCCTACAATGAAGAGGGCTCCTGGACAGACAACCCCGGCACGGACTCTATCTTCCTGCCGACCCTAAAAGAGCTGATCGACAGCTACATCGAAGCAAATCCAAACATTGACACCAACCGCATCTATGTGGGCGGCTGTTCCAACGGCGGCTTCATGACGATGGATCTGGTGTTAAACTACCCGGATTTTTTCGCGGCAGCTTACCCGATCTGCGAAGCCTACATGGACGCCGGTATCACCGACGAGCAGCTTGAAAGCATTAAGAAGCTTCCCATCTGGTTCGTCTATGCAAAAAATGACGACACCGTTATTCCGGATATCTACGAAGCTCCCACCATTGCACGTCTGCAGGAGATCGGCGCAGATGTCCACACCTCGATTTTTGAGGACGTTCACGACACCACAGGACTTTACGCCATGGAGGACGGCTCCCCCTATCAGTACATGGGACACTGGTCCTGGCTGTATTTCTTCAACAATCAATGTGAAGAGAATGGCATAAGCCTGTGGCAGTGGCTGTCTGAGCAGCACAGATAATGTATGCTGCAAAAACAGCGCCTTTTATCTCTCCAGGTCCCAGATATATTTATCACGCCGGAAGTACAGGCACACCCCGATCCCGGCAAATGCAATGATCAAAAATAAAAACGCAGCCCCGGAGCCTTTTCCGCTCCCGAACATTTTTACCAGGATACTCCCGTCTCTCTGCGCCGCCATCAGCGGCTCAAATACCGCATCCACCAGCACGCCGCCGAGGAAATAGCCGACCGGGATGGTGAAGAACTGCAGCGAATTGCGCACGGAATACACGCGCCCCTGCATATGCTCCGGCACACGCAGACGCATGATCGCATCCAGGTTGGTGCTCATGAGCGGTATGGAAATCCAGCCAAGGAAGCCACCGATGCACCATACCAGCGGCGTCCGACCGAATGCCAGCAGAAAATTTTCCGTGCCCATAGACAAAAGCAGGCAGTTGCAGATCACACGCACCCTGCTTTTGGGCGCTTTCACAAAGGAGGCAAGAATGCTTCCGACAAACATCGTAATGCCGATCACCGCATTTGTGATTCCAAGCACCTTTTCACTTCCGCCGTTTCTGGAGAGCATCATCGCCGGAAACGCCGCATCGTAGATGGACGCCACCAGATTAATCGCCGCCAAAAATAAGATCAGATGAAAAATTCCTTTTTCCTGCTTCAGATACGCAATCCCTTTCTTCGCGGAAGCCAGCAGCTTCTCGCCCTTCTCTTCCGGCTCCTGACTTTCCGGAATTTTAATCGCAAACGCCAGCGTCAGAAACGCTACGCCAAAGGAAAGCAGATCAAACGCCACGATCGCGCCCATGCCTGCAATTCCAAGAACCGCCGTCGCAATGATCGGCGTCAGGATGGAATTTAACGAGCTGGAAAAATAGCGCAGACCGCCTACCTTCTGATAATGCTTCTTCGGGAGCAGCCGCGTCGTCGCAACCTCCGCGGCAGGCTGCTGCACCGTGTTCATCACACCGTTCACCGCATTGAGCAGATACAGGTGCCAGATCTTCAGCGCATCGTTTTGCAGCAGAATCAGCATGATTACCGTCATCAGCGCCGCAACCGTATCGCTCACCAGCATGGTAATTTTCTTATTCCACTTATCACTGAGTGCGCCCGCAAAAATGCTGAGCAGCACATACGGCGCGTAAGAGCTTACCATTAAAAGCGCCGTCATCAGCGCCGACCCCTCCTGCGTGTACGACCAGATTACCAGCGCATAGCTTGTCATCGCGCTCCCAAGCCCGGAGAACGCCTGCGTGCTCCAGAGCAGTAAAAAAGATTTCATTTCCTGTAATGTTTTTTTATAGTTTTTCATAAGACTTTGCTCCTTTTCAATTTCAAATAATGATTGTTTTGAAATTTGCAAAGTCTCCGAGCAGATTTCCTACTCCATGCAATCCTGCCCTAAAAGACTTTGCATGGAGCTAATACACTGCAGATAACCATTGGCATTTTCCTTCCCTCCTTTTTCAGATACACCGCAAATTCTTCCTTTCACAGACGAAAATTTACAGTCATATCCTCTAAATTATCTATGTTTTTTCATTATATCACCGATTCTGGCGCAGAGCAACCCCGCCGCTCTGCCTCTAAATCATTTTTCAGCTGATTCTGAATATATCCCTGTATCTTGCTTCTCAAATATCATGAGCGATGATTTCCCATTTAAATATCCCATTCGTGAGCGGACAGAAAGCTTTTCGTCCGCACAGCCTATCACTATAACAGCAGCCCTTCGTCACTCAAAAAATTAACCACACTTCAATATCAAAGTATCTGAGCGTCATCAATAACAGCTATATCAATTTTTTTAAGCGCCAATGCCAAAACTTTAAGCAGGTTGTCAATGGCATCATAATAGGTTTCCAATTCAGACAACTCCATTGCATATATCTTTCCCTCATGAACGATATTATTGCGCCTGTCCATCAATTCATCCAATACGACAGTATCAATATCTTCAAAGCTTAAAAGACACTTCAAACGATTAACAACATTTGATGGTTTACCATTTACCATTTTTAAACTTAATCGCTCACTCATCGTCTCTACATATTCTTCTTTCGATTCACTCTCGATAAATTCCTTTAACGACAGTCTGACCGTTTCTTTATAATCAGGATATACCCTGGTAAGCTTCAAAATCCTTTCTGGATTATCACACAAGAGACATTTTACAGTATCTTGTATAATAGTTTCATATCTTGTAAACAGAAAAACAATAAACTGATTCTTTACCAGTTCTAAAGCCGATTCAATTTCTCCCGTCATATAGTCAATTAATCGCTGCGGCGTTTCGATCTTATATGTTCCCTTTTCGTCGACATGTATTGCATCCAATCGCTTACAGTAGGAAATTTGTGATTCCTTATCTGACGCAAATTCAAAAAAGCTTTTAAATTGATAAAAGCCCCAGAATTGTGCAGACCATAACTTGCTAAAATTGTATTTCATCTGACCTCCCTTTTTCGCCTAAGAATACCGCTTCCCGGTAATCAAATCGTAGCTCTCCGCAATCATCCTGCGGATTTCTTCATCCGGAACAGTCCCGTCCAGAATAATGGAATTCCAGTGCTCCTTGTTCTGATGATATCCCGGCAGCACAGACGGATAAGCTTCTCTCCAGAAATCGCGCCACTGCGGGTCCACCTTTACATTCACCCATATGCAGCCGTTTCTCTCATATGTCCACGCAAATGCTTTTTTATTTCTGCGGTAGCGCAGAAGCACCCAGTTATCATCATGAAACGGCGCATCCACATATACTTCCGGAAATGTCAACCCGAAATCCAGCACCTCTTTCCGCTCTTTCATCAGAAATCTCCTTTCCCTTTACCCATTCGTTGGGCATATTATATCAACTCGGGTCAATTGGGTCAATATATCTGACCCGATTATGACCCGATTTGATTTCTTTTGGAGCATAAGCCTGCCTATATCTTGACCAGTATGCCCGGTATTCTTCCGGGCTTTCAAAAGGATAGAAGCCGCCGCAATTGCATCTGCAATTTACGGCGGCTGTTATGGCTGTTATTTTACCGGTTCCGGCGTTTTTTAGTAAGAATTATTATTGCGGCTATAGCAAGAAGAGAACCGGCTGCCAGAATGCTCCAGAAGAAAACTCTGGTATTGTCTCCTGTACTTACCGGGTTCCCCGGTTTATCTGATTTTCCCGGAGGCGTTGCAGGCGGCTTCTCTGTTCCCGGCGTTTTTGATGGCTCTGTCGGCGGTTCCGTCTCGGCAGGTGTCTCCGGTTCTGTCGGCGGCTCCGGTTTCTTTGTCAGCTCCATCTTCGGCGTCGCATCCACCTCATAGATATACTCCCCGTCCTGCCGGAGCGGAAGCGTCACAAGGAACGGATTTACCGGATAATAGCCCGGCGCCGCATCCTCCTGCACCAGCAGGTACAATCCTGTATCCAGATTCTGAAAGACCACTTTTCCGGAAGCATCCGCTGTCTGCTTATCGCCCTTCAGCTCTTTTACTTTTACATACGCCGAGAAGCGTTCTGCCAGCTTTGCGTCCAGCGTAACCAGACGTTCCCCGCTTTCCGCAAAGCTCTCTGTCAGTTCAAAATAATAATCCGCGCCGTTTTTTACCTTTGCTGCCGCCACCCTGTAAAGGGTCAGTGTTCCTCCCGGCACCAGATTCTGCGTTTCCGGGTCCTGCATAACGATTGAGATGGAACCACTCCGGTCAATATCGGGCGTTTCTATCTGTACCGCACGGACAATACTCCCCGCGGCACAGGCAATCGTAAGAACCGCTGCCGCAAAGGTGCCTGCGAGCTTTTTCCTCCACGCTTTCATCCCACTACCTCCTTGTCTTCCTTCTATGCCTGTCTGTTCTTCGTTCTTCCTGCGCTTTTTGCTTCCTTTTTTGTCTCTTTTTCCAGATAATCAGCAGAACCGCCAGAAGCAGTATCATTCCCATGACTGCCGCCATCACAAAAAAGGTGTAATCGGTTGGCGGAATCTGTACCTCCTCTGTGTCCTCTTCGCTCACCGGCGTTGCAATCCGGTGTCCCCGCACCAGCAAACGGTGCGAATTAATTCCGTAAGGCGTGCAGGTAACGAGTGTACAGTAATCTTTCCCCGGTTCAATCGCAAGAGCTTCTGTTTCGTCCGGCTCCACTGTCAGAATCTGGTCTGTCTCATATGTCAGAATCCGGTCCAGCACATGGAGTGAGAACACATCGCCCTCCTTCATTTTATCCAGGTCCGTAAACAGTCTGGCACTGGGAAGTCCCCGGTGACCGGAGATAACGCAGTGGGTCGTCTCCCCGCCCGTCGGAAGAGAGGTTCCCTCGATATGCCCCACAGCAATCTGCAAAACAGCCTCATCGGTTCCATGATAAATGGGAAGAGAACAGTCAATAGCAGGAATCTCAATATAGCCAATAACCCCGCTGCCGGAAATATCCAGCAGATTCTGATATTCTTTTTTCTCCTCATCAGACATATGAAAACGGTTTTCCTTTTGCAGCAGAGATTTATTATAGCTTTCGGCTTCAGCCCAAAGCTGTTCATAGCGGTGGACGTCCAGTTCCGCCACCTGTTCAGCATATTCTGTAATTGCCCTGGACTGATGCAGAGAATTCCAGGAATCACTGACGGTGGGATACAGCAGCAAAGACAGCCCTGCAAAAAATATCAATATTAAAATAACAGTGGAAAATCTTCCTTTTTTCATGCCGGGTTCTCCTTGCCGCTGTGACTGCAGTCACAGCGGGAAATATATGATTTCATGCCGCCGCAGGGGGAGATGGATATTCTCCCCCTGGGCGGTCATTCTGTCTGCATTTTATCAGCCGTTTTAAACATCCTCCGGCAAATTCTGCCGTCCCGGCAGGCAGACAGCCCTTTGCAAACCGTCAGAACCGGTTATTTCTCCCTGCTCATACGACGGCGCAGAATCAGCAGCACTCCCGCACCCACAACAAGAATCGCACCCAGGACATAGAAAATAGTGGTTCCTATGCCGCCTGTGGAAGGAAGGGTTGCACCGGATTTGTTGACAATGGTGGTATGCAGTGTATTTCCCTCAACAATAATCTGATTCCCCTCTGATATGTTTGTTACACTGAACGCATTATTTTCAAAAGCAATCGTAAAGCTGACAGGATCAATCGTATTATATCCGGCAGGCGTCTTCGTTTCTGTGATGGTGTATGTACCGGCACCCAGTCCGGAGAATGTCACACGGCCTGCCGCATCCACTTCACCGACGACATTTGTCTCAGTCTGGCCTTCTCCCCTGACAGCAACCGTTGTTTTTGGCGCATATTTTGTAGTAGTACTTTCATACAAATCACTGTTATCATCGCTGCCACCGCCGGTAACCGGTGCCTCTTTGGTATAAGTACCGTTTTTCAGCTTCCAGTATTCACCGTCTGCACTTTCCTCAAATGTATCGGTTTTCACTACAACAATCTTTACACCGTCACCTGTCAGAGTAAATTCCGCACCGGTCAGTACCTTTCCATTTTCGTCGGTTTTCAGAATCGTAAGCTCCGTAGTGTAAGTCACCGTTCTGCTTTCCGGTGTCTCGCCGACAGGCGTTGTCGGCTCTGGCTCATCCGGGTCTGTGGGCGGCGGAGTGGTCGTTCCATTTCCACTGTTATTCGGATTATTTGAATAGGTCAGCTTTACCTTATTATCATTTCCCTCTCCGGCAATCACGGCATCTTTATTTAAGGTGGCGGAATAAGTGACGACGATTTTCGAATCCTTGTCCACATTCACCGCCGGAGTAAGATTGGCAAATGCCTTCAGGTTGACGATACCCACTTTCAGAGTGGTAACGCCGGTAGCGGAATCCGTAGTCGCTCCTCTGTAAAAATACGTTGTTACATCGGTTCTGCTTCCGCCGTTCACGATTTCCACTTTAACATCGTTATTATAAGTCAGTCCCCTGGACATGGTATCATTGAAGATATAAGCGTACTCCTTGTAATCGGCAAAATTAGTGGGAAGCGTTCCGGTAATTTCGAAGCTGACGCTGTCACCAATAGAAGCCTCATTGGTATCCACCCTATTTTCACCTTCAACAATTTTCTTTTCCACCCTGGGCACATCGCTCTTGCGCTTAAATGTCAGGGTACCGTCTGTCACCTGCACCACATAAGTGGTGTATGCATCATTCTCGCCGGGCACAAATGCAGATGCATCCTTAACCAGATAATAACCGATAGCCAGATTGCTGTATGTAACGCTGCCATCATCATTCTTTGCCGCAGTCGCCGTTATGGGTGATGAATTCAGATTTACATACTTCTTAATAACATCCAGCTTTTCCGAATCGGATTTACTGTTTACTGCCGTCAGCTCATCCAGTATCTCCTTCGTAACTGCCTGTCCCTTCGTTCCGGTTCCGTTTTCTCCCCACTTTACGTTGCTGAGGATTCCGCCGGCATAATCACCGGTAAAAATCTGATAGAGTTCATACTCATGCGTATCCGTCCCGGCAGCGGATATGATAACGGACATGGACAGTGCCATGACCAGCGCCAGCAGCAGACTGGCAATTTTTTTTCCTTTTTTCATGTCTCTCTTTCCTTTCTTTTTGGATTTGAAATAATTTTTAAATTTCTGCGCATCAGAAAGCGGAAACTTCTCCCCTCCTGCGCTTTTTATAAATATACAATAGGAGCAGACCGGCGCTGATGACCAGCATTCCTCCTACGGTATACGGGATTGTGCCTGAGCCGCCGGTATCGGGCAGCTCGTAACCTGCGATAATCAGACCGCAGTCCAGATTTGCATACAATTCCACATGATTGACCAGCAAAATGTTGTTGTCCAGAATACTGTCAATCGTATGCAGAGGGGCAGCATTCACCGTTTTCTCATCCTCCAGGCTGTAAGCAATTACGTATGGATACTTTCCGGAATCAATTCCGGAAATCGCGGAAACCTCCGTATCCATACCGCTTTCCGTCTTACCCAGAGCAACGGCATCGTTCGTTGTGCCGTCATTCTCGCCGTTCGCCCGGTAGGTGGTGGCTCCGATGTACTCGTTCTCACCGTCCTGCTTCAGCCCGTCTCCCGAGAATGCCACAATGTATTTTCCGGCAGCCAGCTTCTCAAAGGTATAGGCGCCGTCTGCTCCGGTGGTGACAGGCCGGATATCTCCCCCGGTCACATCCTTCGTACAGATAACATATTTACCGTAATCAGGGTTAGGTTCTCCATTGGCTGTCTTCTCGTTCTCATCCAGTCTGAACAGCGTGCAGGTGACACCGGGAATAAGCCTCTCATCGTCATTTCTTTCGCCATTGAAATCGGCGTCATACCAGACGACCCCGGAAATGGTCCGGGCAAGCACCGATGTTTCCACCATGTTGGACGTCAGGGCATCACTGGCATCGCCCAGCCAGCTATTGGCAATATTCCGGTACACATCGCCAGCCTCGTTATCCTTCGCCTGAACTGTCATATTTATCGAAAGCGATTTGCCTCCGCTCAGACCCGTTACCACGGCGTAAATACCGGTCGTCTGTCTCATTTCCTCTGTAAGCTCTTCAGGTGTCTTACCGCTCAGCTCCGGACTAATCTGAAACGCATGATTGTTGGCTGCGCTGATTGTCCCCAGCGGCGTAAAATACCGCGTATTGGTCAGCATCTGCAGTATCCTTGCTTTTCTTTCATCAATAGTATAGCCTCCATCCTGACCGTCTCCAAATACTCTGACCATTTCATACAGTTGTGTATATTGCGTCTTACTGTAATAAAACTGGATTTCCGCGTTAAATATACCATCACCGCCGCTCAGGTTCGCAGTGATCTCGCGGAGAATCGCCTCGCCTTCATAATCGGAGTCCCGGATATCTTCCACGTCCGGCATCAGGTCGTACAGATAGACATCTACGTTCTCATTTCCGCTGTTGGTATAGGTCACCGTATAAGTAAACACACCGTCCAGCTCAATGTAACGCTTATCCACCGCCTTGACAAGACGTGTGGAGGTCAGCTTGATGATGCCGATAGTAACCGAGTCCATATTGCCCGCTGTCTCGCTGTAAGCGCGCACATCGCTTGTGCCGCTGATATAGGCGGAAGCATGAATCCTGTCACTGTCCTTTACCGCAAGAGGCGCGATATCGGCGTCAAAGGTAATATCCGGCACACTGACGCCCACCGTCACACCGGTCATCTCAAATGTCACCTGGGTACCATTTGTATCCGTCCCGGCGTAAACCTGTACCGTATAGCGCTGATTCGGGTCCACTTCGCCAGTCTCCCGGTCAATAAACGCATAATGCACTGTCGTCGGGTGCGCGGCATCGGAGCTGATGTCCACCGACTGTCCGGACAATATTCTTCCCTCCGCATCCGTCAGCACCATGATATCAGACGAAGGTATCATGCTGCAGCTTCCGGCGGCTATCGAAATTCTCTGGTCCGTGCCCCCGTCCGTCCGCCCGGTATCCAGCTTTGCCAGAGCCGTCAGATTTGTCTGCGTATCCTGCGCGCTTCCGATAATATCCCCGGTTTTGGCTATGATGTCCTTCAGCCGGTAATTTACGGTGAATTGTCCGTTATCCATGTTATAGGTGGGCAGAGAACCGTCACCGCCATTGTCCACCTCAATATCCACCTCAGACTTGTAGTTCAGAATCAGCAGACTGCTTCCATAAACATAGCCTCCGGTGTTACTTCCCAGAATAACCTGTCCGTTTGCATATTCCGTTTTTTCATACGGGCTTCCGTTTGCCACCTGCCCGCAATAATGTTCATCCGAGCTGCTCTCCATCGGCGTATACCCCTCCACAGAGTTTTTTCCTGTGGAAGAATTGTAAGAACCATTTTTCCAGGAAACGGTTCCGTTCTCCATATCCCGGACATTTGTCCATATGCGCACGGTATTGACCGTCCCCACGGTCTTTCCCAGGAACCGCTCTTTCTGACTGACCTTCATCGGAATCTTCAGCGCCGTGCTGTAACCGCCCTCGCCATCGATGATCCAGTTCCGCAGCTCCGCCATAATCCCTACACAGGTATAACCGGCACCTTCCAGAGCTCCCAGGCTTTCGTAATAGATTAAGTCTTCCTCCCGCACCGTGCTCATGTATGTCATCACACTCTTATTGCCTGTATCATACCCTCCCGGATAATCCGGGTCCGCCGCATAGAGAATCGTAGTGCTTCCCTCTGTGTGACCGGATATCCTGCTGACAACATACGGTGTTTTTCCCTCCGCAACAGAAAGCGCCTCGCTGTCAAATAGCTGCAGCATGTTCATATGCCGTATCTGGTAATCGCCTGCGCCGATGCGGGCGGCTCCCACCAGCGTAATATCCTGCCCCGCAAAAGCGCTGCAGTCGTAGCTGGTGCCCCAGAACTCTGTCCCCAGGAAATAAGCCCCTGCTGTAAAATCCGCATTCCGTTCTTCAAACAGTGCCGCCGTACCGAACGCATTGGCTTTTGTCATCCCGCCTCTGGCATAGAGAGGAATATCGTCGGAGAGGCTGTTATCTCCCGTATTCGTTTCATGAGCGTATCCGGTCTCATCCCCCTCTGCCGCGGAAATACTCTGGTTGTCCACAGTGGTCACCGCAAGGTTCTTTACCGTAACCTGCGTATCCATATTAAGCGTGCCTGCCTGATAGCGCGGACATACGTTCAGCACCTGTATGTATCCGGCAGAAAAGTTTCCGATATAGGTATTGTATCCGGTAGTAGCCGAACCATTGCCCGCCTTGTGGGTAGGAAATTCCAGTCCGCTGAAAAGGAAATTAAAATCATATCCGCCGACGGTAAAGTGATAGCCCTCCCCATCATCGAGTGTCCAGCTGCCGCCGCCGTAACAGGTGGCGCTGCCAGAGCCTCCGCTGTTATAAGGAACCGCCCATGATGCAAATTTTGTGGAAGACAGATTTGCCCAGTACATGTTCTTCCCCTGGTTGCCTTTGTCTTCATTCACATTTTCGTTGTACTCCCACAACTGTGCATAATACTGGTCCTCCTGCACACCTGCTTCCGCACTGCTGATTTTTGTCTGCAGTTCCAGATCGAAGGTAATGCTGCCCTGGGGCAGAACGACCCCGCGGAATCCCTTGGACGCCGTATTCTGATTATCCGACGCCTTATTGTATACCTGAAGCGCGATCCCGTAGCCAGTGATACGCCCATAACGGATATTCCGGAATACGGAATTATACGCGTTAAGACTCTGCCCCTGAAGATAACCGGAGCAGGCATTGTCTTTATCAGTAAACTCTTCCGGATTCGATTTTCCAATATTCTCCGGCAGGTCCGCCAGCTCCTCCAGCAGGTTATAAAGCTGTGCGCCTGTCACCTGCACATTGCCCACTGTGTAAGAATCTGTATTTGCAGCCTTTATCTCTTTTCCTGCAGAGGAATCAAACCAGCCCCTGTAACTCATATTGGCGTTTTCAGCCAGCTCCAGGTTAAATCTGGCGGCAGCAGAAACTGTCACCGTATCCGCTGTTTTCCGGTTTTCTGTAATTACCGGAGCGAGGGTGACATTATTCCCCTCCTGTGTATTTTCCGAACCGTAATTCTCCTCATTTCCCTCAAACCATGCCCGGAAAACCGGCTGGAGGGTCTTTCCGTTATGTGCCCCCAGCACCTGGACAGCCGCACTGAGGGTAGTGTTGGCAGCAAGAAGATTTTTATCATCATGCACCGTAACTTTCCCGCTCAGCCGCTGCTGAACAATACTCGTGCGATAGCTGCTCCCGCCATTCTCACTGCCCGACACAATATCATTTAAAGAAGATACTTCCTGTCCGTTCCCGTTGTAGTATTTTCCATTGGCTTTCTTTGTCAGAACAGTCTCTCCCGCCGCATCCAGATACTCAATCATATATTCCGTGCCCAGCCACAGCATCTGACCTGTATCAAATACCGCCTCGGTAATATCGGCATCCAGCGTCATTTCAAAATCCATTTCCGCATCTGTAGCCACCGACGTATGAGAGCGGGCGCCGAAATTGACCGTCAGATTATACTGAATCACGTCGTAGGAACGTACAATTTTATTTTTGTCCCCGGAATCGTTGCCCGGCGCATCGTCCCCGTCAAAGGGTGCGACGCCATCAACAGGCTCGCCAATAGTGAGAGAAGCTACATAGCCCTCATACACATACTGACTGGCAAACACATAAGGACCGCCGCGGTTGGTAGTGAAGGTAAAGCCCGTGTACGCATCATCATTTGCCGTCACATCGACTGGTATGCTGGCTTCCTCCAGCTCGCTGCCGTCCGCCTGCCTGCTGTTATAGATCTGCAGTTTCCGGTTTGCTTTGTGCCCTTTCAGAGCTGCATCCGGCTTCAGATACTCAATCTGCACACCGGCGACAATATCTTCTCCCAGGACAGATTCCGTCTGAACCTCGTATTTCCATTCTCCGTTTTCTTCGTATATCTTCACCCAGTGGATGGCGTAGCACTGGACATCATTACACTCACCCGCCATCTTTTCAATCGCTTCATCCGTAGGATAATAAGGATCTGTTCCTTTTTCTACTTTACGGATGTACAGATAATGGTTCTCTGCAGCGCTTGCGCCCTCCGGAAGTGTGACCGTCGCTTTTATGCCGGCGTCTGCTTCGCTGGCAGCGTCATAGGCTATCCATGTGTCATCCGCCGTCTGCTCTCCCGGATATATTCCATGCTCGTCTGCCAGTTTATCCAGTATCTCCTGCGGTATCTGCCCTGCCCGTCCTGCGGTAAAAACGGTAAAAGCCACATTTTCCCGCGTAAGCGCTCCATAGGTGGTCTGCAGTGTCACCCCGGTATAGCCGCCTTCACTGTCGTCCGCCTCCTCATCCACTATCTGAATACCTTCCGTGCTGGCGGTATAATCAGAGCCTTCCTCAGAGGAAAGAAACGCCGCCAGCATGGTATCGGATTTTTCCAGACCGGCAAGCGCGACATCCGCCTGCTCCAGACCGGCAAGTCCTTCTCCCGTTCCCTGTTTGGGCGTCAGCTTTATAGTAACCGCAGCATCCGACAGCTTTTCTTCACTTACCTCTTCCTTCAATGCCGGCTTGATCCGCAGACCGGCTGTCAGCTTCGATGTAAGCTCGTATCCTTCTCCCTGGCACAAATTCTCCAGCGCCTCTTCGCCCGCAGCTTCCCCTGCAGAAGCACTGATGTCTTCCGCGCTGATATCTGCAACGCTGCCCGCAGCTACAGATTCATCGCAGCCGGAATAATCAATCTGTACCTCTATGTCTGTCGTACCCGCTGATGCGGTAAAGGTCTGGATACGTTCTGCCTCCTCTGCTGCGCCGCTGTTTTCTTCTTCCGGCTCCATTGCCGCAAAGGCAGTTACATGTCCCCATGCGGAGGCACCGTTCCCCTGCCCCGCTATATAGTAAGTCAGCTTTGTATAAAAATCTTCTGTTCTCTGTGTTTTTCCCGTATCCGCGGATACTGCAAGGCTGTACTGCTCCGTCCCGGTGAACGCATCCCAGGAAACTGCACTTCCGCCCGGCTTTCCCATATCCATCACACCGGAGCAGAACACATTCAGCTCTCCCCGGAGCGCTGCCGGATAAGTTCCATCCGTTCCGGGAAGGTACTGTACCGTCACCTCTGCCCCGGCGCCTGCCGGAAGCTTTACCTCCGTTTCCTTCCCGCCATCATCCACCAGCCAAAGTCTCCAGAACTGCAGATAGTCCGCCGCGCACGCTTCCCCCATATGATGTGTCATATGAGCGTCTACGAGCGCCTTATTTCCGGCATAGCCCGTAATGCTGTTATCCTCCGCGCAGTCACGGTACTGTCTGACCCTCAGCGCAAGCGCTATCTTCTCCGGATTTGCCGCTTTGCCGTCCGCCAGAAAAATTTCCGTACCCGCAGGCAGTCTGACCTGGAAGTACACCGACGCGCCTGCGCCATCCGCACTCCCATTATCGTAGGCTGTATAGATGGTATCCTCTTTCAGCGGATAGGAATCCTCCTCTTCGGTTTCCGTCTCTGTTTCTGTCTCGGTTTCCGTTTCCGTCTCTGTCTCCGATTCGCTTTCATTTTCAGAATCCGTTTCCGTCTCTCCGAAGATAATTTCCCCATCGCCAGAGCCGGACGCATCATCCCCGGAATTTGTTCCATCTTCTGTGGAGTCATTTTCCTCTCCGGAGCCTGTGCCGGTTTCTGTCGGATTCGTTTCCGCCTCACCGGAATCTGTACCCGTTTCCGCAGGATTCGTCTCCGCCTCGCCTGAGTTGGTTTCCGCTTCCGCAGGACTTGTCTCCGCCTCACTTGAACTGGTTTCCGCTTCCGTGGGATTTGTCTCCGTCTCACCGGAACCGGCTCCATTCTCTGCAGGATTCGTCTCTGCTTCCCCGGAACTGTTTTCCGCTTCCGTGGGACTTATCTCCGCTTCCCCGGAACTGTTTCCGGTCTCTATGGGATTTGCCTCTGCTTCTTTTGAATTGGCTCCGGCACCGCCGGAATCTGACGCTCCTGCGTCTGTCTGTGCCGGATTTGCCGTCTCCTCAGAGAACGCCGCCACGCCCTCTTCCGCTCCCGTTGTCACAACACCACACGGGAGAAGCATACAGAAGCACAGCAGGACAGCCAGCACCCTTCTGATAGATTTTCTCCTGTTCTTTCTCATTGTATCGCCTCTCCTTACCCTTATATTTACTTACCTGTCTTCCAGTCAGCTTTCGTCTTTCATACAGGTGCCGTTTGCCCATCCTTTAATATCCTCTTTTAACGCAATTCATACATAGTCGCTATAGGTGTCTCTCTGTCCTCCATTCTGCTTTGTATCTTTCCCGCTGTTTACCCGCAAAATAGACAGAAAAAGACAGCTGCCAGACTTATATTTGTACAACGGATTAACCCGTCTGTGGTATAATTTTCAAAAAAATTCAACACAAATTGAGCAAAAAAGAACGGATGCCCTCTGGAATAGTACCGGCATCCGTTAAATAGTATTTAAAAACACACCAAAAGAGCCTGTCATCAGCAAAATTTCGGTCAGGTCTTTTTTGTGTGCAAAAAAACAGACTTTATTTTGGTTTTTATCACTGTTTTCTTCGCAGAGCTATTGAAAAAAATAATGATCTGTATTATACTATACATGTTTATATATTCTAATCATACGGGCAGAAGCAAGAATACCACAGACGGGTTATTCTGTGGTTTTTTTATGCTCTACACTATATCACCAGCCCCAGTCCGTTCAGTACCTTTTCATGGGCTGCCGCACTCACCGCCACATAGATTCTGGTTGTTTCAATCCGGCTGTGTCCGAGGACATCTGCCAGATGTGCCAGATTATTCGTGGCCGCATAGAATGTCCGTGCAAAAAGATGCCGCAGATTATGAGGAAATACTTTGCATGGATTCACTCTTGCTTCCACACACAGCTTTTTCATATCGTGGCAGATATTTGACCTGTCCAGCGGTTTCCCGCTCCGGGAGCGGAAAATATGTCCGCTCTCTATCTTCTGCTCTCCGGCATACCGGAGCAGCCTTTTACGCAGCTCCCTCTGCAAAAGAATTGTGCGGTTTTTTCCTTTCATCTGTATCTGTGCCCGTCCCGCTCTGGCTGCTTCCACTGTAATATACACAAGCTCGCCAATCCGTATACCGCTGCCGCATACTGTCTGCATCAGAAGCCACAGTCTTTTCTTTCCCTGTTTTTCCGCCGTTTTCAGAAGCCTCTTATATTCCGTTTCTGACAGCTCCCTGGATTCTTCCAGAAACGCCTGTCTCTGTACCTTCAGGAGCCGGACCCTGCATTCCTGCCAGCCCAGAAAATCAAGAAACGAATGAATAGCCGTCAGTGCACCGTTGACAGTCTGTGCCTTATGCTCTGTCTGCAGATACTCCCGATACTCCACGAGATGTCGTTTGGTCAGCTCTTCACCTCCCAGATACTCCGCCAGCTTCTGCACAGCCCGGACATATTTCTCCCTCGTCGCTCTGGCCTTTTCATTGATGTACAGTTCCTCCTCAAATTCCTGTACTCTCTCTTTTGTAATTTTTTTCATCCCGCATTCCTCCCGTGCCTTTACTCCATTTTGCTGAATACTGCACATGAAACGCTTAAAATAAATTATATTTTCAAAAAATACCTGCAAAAGCGCAAAAAAGCCACCTCATGCAAGCATGAAGTGGCTCCTTATATACTTTTTATGCGCCTGACGCAAAGCTTTTGTGCAGCTTACTCGATGATAGAAGCAACACGGCCTGATCCAACAGTACGTCCACCTTCGCGGATAGCGAATGTAAGACCCTGCTCCATAGCGATCGGGTGGATCAGCTCGATGGTCATTTCTACGTTGTCACCCGGCATGCACATTTCTGTGCCAGCCGGCAGCTCGATAACGCCGGTAACGTCAGTTGTACGGAAGTAGAACTGCGGTCTGTAGTTGTTGAAGAACGGAGTATGACGTCCACCTTCATCTTTTGTCAGAACGTATACCTGAGCGGTAAACTTTGTGTGGCACTTAACGCTGCCCGGTTTTGCAAGAACCTGACCACGAACGATCTCAGTTCTCTGAACACCACGAAGCAGTGCGCCGATGTTGTCACCTGCCTGAGCTTCGTCAAGCAGCTTACGGAACATTTCGATACCGGTAACAACAGTCTTCTTGGTAGCTTCCTTAACACCGATGATTTCAACTTCATCGTTCAGATGAAGAGTACCACGCTCTACACGGCCGGTAGCAACAGTACCACGACCTGTGATTGTGAATACGTCCTCAACCGGCATAAGGAACGGCTTATCTGTATCACGCTCCGGATTCGGAACCCATGTATCAACAGCATCCATCAGCTCCATGATCTTGTCGCCCCATTCGCTGGACGGATCTTCCAGAGCCTTCAGAGCAGAACCCTGGATGATCGGTGTGTCATCGCCCGGGAAGTCATACTCTGTGAGCAGCTCACGGATCTCCATGTCAACCAGCTCAAGAAGCTCTTCATCGTCAACCATATCGCACTTGTTCATGAATACTACGATATACGGAACGCCTACCTGACGGGACAGAAGGATGTGCTCCTTTGTCTGAGCCATAACACCATCGGTAGCAGCAACTACAAGGATAGCGCCATCCATCTGAGCAGCACCGGTGATCATGTTCTTTACATAGTCAGCATGACCCGGGCAGTCAACGTGTGCATAGTGTCTCTTCTCTGTCTCATACTCAACGTGAGCAGTAGAAATTGTGATACCACGCTCTCTCTCTTCCGGAGCCTTATCGATGTTCTCGAAATCTGTAGCTGTGTTACCTGCAACTCTCTCAGAAAGCACCTTTGTGATAGCTGCTGTCAGAGTTGTTTTACCATGGTCTACGTGACCGATGGTACCGATATTACAATGCGGTTTCGTTCTTTCAAATTTAGCTTTTGCCATTTTGAATGTCCTCCTTAAAAAAATCAGATTTTTCGTTTTTAATTTTTTAACAGGCTATCTATGATTATATTTCAAATCATAGATATTTTCAAGCCTTTTTTCATTTATTTACCTTTATTGCTCAGTACTTTTTCCTGTACAGACTTCGGAACCGGCTCATATCTCTCAAAGAACATGGAATAGTTGCCGCGTCCCTGTGTCTTGGAACGAAGGTCTGTGGAGTAACCAAACATCTCAGCAAGCGGTACATAGCCGCGCACCATCTTGCCGCCTCCGATATCCTCCATACCCTCGATACGTCCGCGACGGGAGTTGATGTCGCCAATAACGTCGCCCATGTATTCCTCCGGCATCGTTACCTCTACCTTCATGATCGGCTCAAGCAGGATCGCGCCGCCCTTCTTCATAGCGTCCTTGAACGCCATGGAACCGGCGATATGGAATGCCATCTCAGAGGAGTCGACCTCATGGTAGGAACCGTCGTATACGTTTGCGTGAACACCGAGTACCGGGAATCCGCCGAGGATACCTGCCTTTGCAGCTTCCTCGATACCTTCGCCGACTGCCGGGATGTATTCCTTCGGAATAGCGCCGCCGACAACGGTAGATTCAAACTTGAAGGTTTCTTCGCCGTTCGGATCCATCGGGGTGAAGATAACTTTACAGTGACCATACTGTCCGCGTCCACCGGACTGCTTCGCATATTTGCTGTCAACCGTAACCTCTTTGGTGAAAGTCTCCTTGTAAGCAACCTGCGGTGCGCCTACGTTTGCCTCAACCTTGAATTCACGCAGCAGACGGTCTACGATGATCTCCAGATGGAGCTCGCCCATACCTGCGATGATGGTCTGTCCTGTTTCCTGATTTGTATGAGCACGGAAGGTCGGGTCTTCCTCTGCAAGCTTTGCAAGAGCCTCGCCCATTTTGCCCTGTCCTGCTTTTGTCTTCGGCTCGATCGCCAGCTCAATAACCGGTTCCGGGAATTCCATGGACTCCAGGATTACCGGATGCTGCTCGTCGCAGATGGTATCACCGGTACCTGTTACCTTGAATCCAACTGCAGCCGCAATATCACCGGAGTAAACCTTGTCAAGCTCGGCTCTCTTGTTTGCGTGCATCTGAAGGATACGTCCTACACGTTCCTTCTTGCCCTTCGTGGAGTTCAGCACGTAAGAACCGGAGTTCATCGTACCGGAATACACACGGAAAAATGCCAGCTTACCAACAAACGGGTCTGCCATGATCTTGAATGCCAGAGCGGAGAACGGCTCTTCATCAGAAGAATGTCTCTCCACTTCATTTCCATCCATATCCGTACCCTTAATGGACGGGATATCCAGCGGTGACGGCATAAACTCAATGATCGCATCCAGAAGCTTCTGAACGCCCTTGTTTCTGTATGCGCTTCCGCAGCATACCGGAACGGCTGTGCACTCGCAGGTACCTTTTCTCAGAACTGCTTTCAGCTCGTCCACAGACGGCTCTTCCCCTTCCAGGTAAGCCATCATCAGATCGTCGTCCAGCTCACAGATCTTCTCGATAAGCTCTGTGCGGTACAGCTCCGCGTCTTCCTGCATATCCTCCGGAATATCGACAACAGAAATATCGTCACCCTTTTCATCATTATAGATGTAGGCTTTCATTTCAAACAGGTCAATGATTCCTTTAAATTCGTCTTCTTTGCCAATCGGGAGCTGAATGCAAATCGCATTCTTTCCCAGTCTGGTCTTAATCTGTTCTACGGCGCCGTAGAAGTTTGCACCAAGGATATCCATCTTGTTGATGAATGCCATTCTCGGTACATTATAAGTGTCAGCCTGACGCCATACGTTTTCTGACTGAGGCTCTACACCACCCTTTGCACAGAATACGCCGACAGCGCCATCCAGTACACGAAGGGAACGCTCAACCTCTACCGTGAAGTCAACGTGACCCGGCGTATCGATGATGTTGATACGATGCTCCAGAGCACCCGGCTTCGGCTTGCAGTCCTCCTGCAGTGTCCAGTGACAGGTCGTAGCGGCTGAAGTGATGGTAATACCTCTTTCCTGCTCCTGCTCCATCCAGTCCATGGTAGCAGTACCCTCATGAGTATCACCAATCTTGTAATTAACACCGGTATAGTAAAGGATACGCTCTGTCACGGTAGTTTTACCGGCATCGATATGCGCCATAATACCAATGTTTCTGGTTCTCTCTAACGGATATTCTCTTCCAGCCAAGGTAGTTTTTCCTCCTAATTAGAATCTGTAATGAGCGAAAGCCTTGTTAGCTTCTGCCATCTTATGCATATCTTCTTTTCTCTTCACAGATGCGCCAGTATTGTTTGCTGCATCCAGAATCTCGTTTGCCAGTCTCTCTTCCATGGTCTTCTCGCCTCTCTTGCGGGAGAACATGGTCAGCCAGCGAAGAGCCAGCGCCTGGCGTCTGTCTGCTCTTACCTCGATCGGTACCTGGTAGGTAGCACCACCGATACGTCTCGCCTTTACTTCCAGAACAGGCATGATGTTGTTCATAGCTTCTTCAAATACTTCGATAGCCGGCTTGTCGGATTTTGCAGCCACTCTATCGAACGCACCGTATACAATCTTCTGTGCGATACCCTTCTTACCATCTAACATAATGTTATTGATAAGCTTCGTAACCACTTTGTTATTGTACAGCGGATCTGCCAATACGTCTCTTTTTTGAGTATGTCCTTTACGCGGCACGTTACTTCCCTCCTTAATATTGTTTTCTGAATCGGGACAGCGGATAAATGAGAAAAACATGCTGTCCTTTACAGAGGATACTTAATTCATCGGTACTCACATGTGTCGTTCTAATGTGTTTCGCGCCCATAGCTTCTATTTTTAACCTGCAACCACCTGGTAATAGAATCCCGGCACAAATACTAGTTCTGTTTGTGATTTCCTTTAAAAAGCCCGTTCAAAAACAAATGCCCGCTTTGCTTGCGCTTGTTTTTGTTCTCCGCTTTTTTTTATTTCTTAGCGTCTTTCGGTCTCTTTGCTCCGTATTTGGAACGAGCCTGTCTTCTCTTCGCAACGCCTGCGGTATCAAGCGTACCACGCACGATGTGGTATCTGGTACCCGGAAGGTCCTTTACACGTCCGCCGCGGATCAGAACAACGCTATGCTCCTGCAGGTTGTGTCCTTCGCCCGGAATGTAGCTGGTAACCTCGATGTTGTTGGACAGACGTACTCTGGCGATCTTTCTAAGAGCTGAGTTCGGCTTCTTAGGAGTCGTTGTCTTAACCGCTGTGCAAACACCTCTCTTCTGCGGTGCAGATACATCGGTGCTCTTTTTCTTCAGAGAGTTAAAACCCTTCTGGAGAGCCGGTGCAGTAGACTTCTTTGTAGATGTCTCTCTGCCTTTTCTTACTAACTGGTTAAATGTTGGCATTCCTTTTACCTCCTGTATTATTCCCTGTGGGTTGTGGTTGCCGGTTATCCTGTCTCGAATAACGCTCAATTTTGCGCACCAAAAGACATACGTCCTTCCGCGCACGAAATTAGTATACATAGTTCTGTTTCCGATGTCAAGGAGATTTTTCTCATATTTTTCTTCTTATATTTTTATTAAAATGATGGACATTCGAAAACAGGCGTGGTATTATGACATTCATTCAAGAAACAAATTACAGGAGGTACTTCAATGATAAGAACTTTACTGAAACCCTTTTCGTTTGTACCCGCCCTGCTTCTGATGTATATGATTTACAGTTTTTCAGCTCAGCCTGGCGAGGTATCCTCACAGCTCAGCTATAAGGTCAGTTATAAAATAGTAGAAACCGTGGATCAGACGCTGAACGCAGACATGGCGGACTGGGAGATTGATACCTGGGTTTACCGGATACACGGTCTGGTGCGGAAACTGGCGCATATGACAGAATATTTCGCACTGGCAGTCGCGGTATCGTTTCCTTTATATGTATACGGAGTACACGGCATCTGGCTGATGCTTCTGGCCGGGATCATCTGTGTGGGCTTTGCCTGCGGGGATGAATATCATCAGTCGTTCGTGGAGGGGCGCGGTCCTTCCGTGCGTGATGTTGCGATCGACAGCTTTGGCGTTTTCTGGGGAATCATACTGGTGAGAATCGTTGGGTGGACCGGCAGAAAGACCATCTTCCGCCCACGCAAAAAGAAAAAGCAGAAGGAGACGCGGAAACAAACACATTCCGAACAGACGTGGCAGGAACCGCAGCGACATGCGTATTCCGATCAGGCATGGCAGGAACCTCCCACCCCGCCGGTGCGGCAGCAGACAACTGTTCCGCCATCATGGCAGCCCCGGCAGAGTTATACAGCCCCCATGCCGCCAGACGGACGTACGCAGGCAGCGCAGGGCTGGCAGCAGGTCCAGGGATATGCTGAACCAGCTCCGCAAAGCGGGCATACACAGAGAGCACAGAGCTGGCAGCAAACGCAGGAATATACCGCTTTCTCTCCGCAGGATATGCAGACGCAGGCAGCTCCGGACTGGCAGCCGTCTCAGTGCTCTGCGGAACCTGTTCTGCAGAATGAATATACGCAGCAGCAAGCGCAGGATTTGCAGTCTGATGTAGTGCGCAGACCTCATCCGCAGGCACACAGGCAGCAGGAACCGCCCGCACAGATATCCCCGTCAGAGGCTCCGTATACGCAGCGCCCGAATCCGTCTTTCGAACACGGGACCGGCCAGATCCCGGATTCCTCCCAGGAGCAGAATTCACCGGAAAACATTCCTTACCGACCATACACACAGTCATATCAATATAGCCAGGTCTCTGCTCAAAAAAAGACTCCTTAACGGCCATAATGCTTTTTCTGTCCTGCAAATTGCAGGACAGATATTTTTATAATTTATTTCATCTTTTTACCTATAATCCCCATCCATATCCGCCAGGGTCCGATACTTTTCATACTGTTGTCTATATATATTACATTTTTCAGCGTCCGGTGTAAACTCTCTGAAAGGCTTCGCCGCCATATATCTTAACGCTGTCTCTATATCCGGATACTGTCCGGCAGCAACTGCAGCATTAATTGCGGCCCCCAATGCACAAATCTGGTCTGTATCCGGAATCTTCACATTCTTTTCGAGCACACTTGCCATCATCTGCATTATATAAGAAGACTTTCTGGCAATTCCCCCCACTGCTATGATTTCCCTGATTTCTAATCCGGCTTTTTCAAAACCATCAACCAGTCTCCTGAGACCACATACTGCTCCAAAGACAAGTCCCCGATAAACATGAGGAGCATTTGCCCCCAGAGACAATTGTGAAATTGACCCCATCTGATAGTCATCCGTGTCGGGATATCTGCGTCCGTTAAACCAGTCAAGCGCTATCGGAAAGGGTTCTTCCGGAAGTTTTTCAGCCTCTTCCTGGAGCCATTCCAACAATTGATTTTCCATGTTCTCCGCAAGCTCATCACATAAACATTTCTTTTCTCCGGATAACTTTTTAGAAGCCTGTTTCAACGGCCAAAGCAATATTTTTTTATACCACGCAAAAATATCTCCAAATGCAGCCTGTCCTGTTTCTATTCCCGTATACCCTTCAATAATAGAATTTTCCGCCTGTCCGCATAATGATACCAGATTTTTACCAAAAAGATTTTCCGGTTTTTCTATAAGTAAATCCACTGCCGATGTTCCCAGTATGCAAACCATTGTTCCCCGTCTGATTCCTGCACCTATTGCTCCGGCATGTGCGTCAAAAGAACTCCCGGAAACTATCACCTGCCCCGATAGTCCCAGACGCTTTGCCCATTCATCATTAAGATTCCCGGTATTGGTTGTTGCCGGCAGCGGTGTTCTTCCATATCTCTCTGCCACCTCAGCAAGATACGTATCCGCCATTGCCAGACATTCAGAAGATGGAAGCCCATTCCACGCACTGTGCCATAATGCCTTATGCCCCGCTGCACAGGTACTGTGATACATTGTCTGCGGAGCACTTTTCCCGGTCAGCAAACCAACAATCCAATCGCAATGTTCTATCCAGGTATATGCTTTCTGCTTTATTTTCGGATTTCTGCGAATAGTATGCAATATTTTTGCCCAATACCACTCCGAACAGTATTGTCCCTGATATCTTGTATAGTTTTCTTTCGTGCCAGACATAAAAATATGATTCAGTTCCTCTGCTTCCCGCGCAGCCGAATGGTCTTTCCACAAATGAAACATCGCGTCTTCGCATTCTGCAAATTCCTTCAGCAATGCCAGCGGCGTTCCATGTATATCAACAGGAACCGGCGTAGAACCGGTTGTATCAATCCCAATACCGCAGATTTTGCTGACTATTTCTTTATCCAGCGACCCAAGCGCTTCTTTTATACATTCTTCCAGCGATTCCACGTAATCCAGTGGATGCTGTCTGAAAATATTTTTTTCCGGATGCTGATATAATCCCATCTTCCATCTCCGGTAAAAAGACACTCCCCGGCTAATTATCTTTCCATTTGTACAAACGACCGCTGCTCTTACCGAATCACTGCCAAAATCAACACCTATAACATACCTGTTATTATCCATATCCGTATTTCCTGTTCCTTTCATTGTATTGATTTTAAAAAACAGATGCCCAAACTGCACCGGGCATCTGTTTTCTTTTTTACAGTAAACCTTTTTTCAAGATAATATTGGCGGCTAATGATTTTTCACTTGTAGCTACCAGACAATACGCGTTTCGCACTCTTCCCATAAATTCTGGGTCTTTAAGCATATTAAAGCCGTTCCGGAATTTGTCCGCCTCCTCGCTTTCCAAAATTATTTTCTTATACGCATCCCATATATCCGGTCTTGGACCTGTCCAGTCACAAAGCGTTACTGGCTTTTCTGTTTTCGCATCAAGTGGAAAATATTCCAGCACCGCTTCCAGGATTTCCGGCACCCCATGTCCATCTAAACGGACTACGTTTTTCCCTAC
>UMKV01055229.1_pt1 | contig 28241 bp, 25 predicted proteins | sample 1966381 | NCBI WGS metagenome assembly UMKV01 (sample SAMEA4836182, study PRJEB28245) | human gut metagenome | biome: gut microbiome; material: fecal sample | place: Denmark | collected 2008
CTCACGGGACTGCATGGTCCAGACGTCCGTCATGCGCCACGGAGCAACGATCTTCAGATCCGGTGCAAGAGCCTTGATGCTAAGCTCAAAACGGATCTGGTCATTTCCTTTTCCGGTTGCGCCATGGCAGATCGTGGTAGCGCCCTCCTTGCGGGCGATCTCTACCAGACGCTTTGCGATCACCGGACGCGCCATCGAGGTGCCGAGCAGATATTTGTGCTCATAGACAGCGCCTGCCTTCACGCACGGCATGATAAAATCGTCGCAGAATTCGTCAATAATGTCTTCAATATATAATTTGGAAGCGCCGGATAATTTTGCACGCTCCTCCAGACCGTCCAGCTCGTTGCCCTGTCCGCAGTTGATGCAGCAGCAGATTACTTCGTAATCAAAGGTTTCCTTCAGCCACGGGATCAGCGCAGTAGTATCAAGTCCGCCTGAATACGCCAGAATTACTTTTTCCTTCATAATAGTATCCTCCTCAAAATTTTCAAAAATCAAAGCTGTGTTTTTAACAGAACCTACTATACATCATATCCGGAAAATATGCAAGCATAAATTCAAAAAAATTTATAATTATGCAACAGGGAACATGCACAGGCAATCCTGGCTCTGTAAGGAGTGAAACCGGAGCCTTAAAGACGCGGAAAGTGCGTATGTGGGGAGGAAACTGCAAAGAGCAATATAAAAAATGCTTGCATAATATGCAAAAATATTGTATAGTTATGCAAGGCGCACGGGAAGAAGTGCAGAAGGACGGGCGCACAGCGCTGCCAGGCAGAGTAGTTCCGCGCAGAATGCACTTGCAATATCTGCGAAAAGCGCGTATGATAAAGCACGGAAAATCTGAAGTTTACGGGAATGTGAAGCTCGGAACATCCGTATGGTATCACCAACATTACTATAAAGAAATGCAGGAGAGAATAATATGATAAAAGCAGGAATCATCGGAGCGACGGGATACGCGGGAGGCGAGCTGGTGCGCCTTTTGATGGGACATAAAGAGGCTGAGATAAAGTGGTACGGCTCCAGAAGCTACATAGATAAAAAGTACGCGGACGTGTACCGCAACATGTTTGAGATCGTGGAGGACGTCTGCAGGGATGACAATCTGGAAAAGCTTGCGGAAGAAGTGGATGTCATTTTCACAGCGACGCCGCAGGGCTTTTTGGCATCGCTGCTGTCGGAGAAAATCTTATCGCAGGCCAAGGTGATCGACCTGAGCGCGGATTACCGCATCAAGGATGTTGCCGTCTATGAAAAATGGTACGGCATCGAGCACAAGTCGCCGCAGTTTATAAAGGAAGCGGTCTACGGGCTGTGCGAGATTAACCGGGAGCAGATTAAGGGAGCGCGCCTTCTGGCGAATCCGGGATGCTACCCGACCTGCAGCACACTGTCTGTTTATCCGGCTGTGAAGGAGGGGCTGATCGATCCGGCGACGCTGATCATCGACGCGAAATCCGGCACCTCCGGGGCTGGAAGAGGGGCGAAGGTGGATAACCTCTACTGTGAGGTAAACGAAAATATCAAGGCATATGGCGTGGCGAATCACCGTCACACACCGGAGATCGAGGAGCAGCTTGGTTATGCGGCAGGGCAGCCGGTGACTTTAAACTTCACCCCGCATCTGGTGCCGATGAACCGCGGCATTCTGATCACGGCGTATGCTTCGCTGAAAAAGGATGTCACTTATGCAGAGGCGAAGTCTCTGTATCAGAAATATTATGAGAAGGAAAAATTTGTCCGTGTCCTCGACGAGGGCGTCTGCCCGCAGACAAAGTGGGTGGAGGGCAGCAACTATGTGGATGTGAACGTTGTTGTCGACGCCAGAACGAACCGCCTGATCATGATGGGCGCGATGGACAATCTGGTTAAGGGCGCTGCAGGGCAGGCAGTGCAGAACATGAATCTGATGTTCGGGCTGCCGGAGAGCATGGGGCTGGAGCTTGCGCCGATGTTCCCGTAGGACGCCTGAAAGCGAAAGCTGCCGATTATTCCGGAGAGCGTCGATGGAAACAGGATGCTCTGTCCCCCCAAAAAAAAATGGAACATGGGAACGCGTTTTAAATGGGTTTGCGAAAGTGGCTGTGAACGGAGTGAACAGTAGAGAAAGCAGAAAAGGTGAGAAAAATATGAAACAGCAGGATAAGATACGCAGCATGACGATCGATGATTTTACGCAGGTACACGCGCTCTGGATGCAGATCAGCGGATTTGGCATCCGCAGCGTGGACGATTCCCGCGAGGGGATTGAGCGGTTCCTGAACCGGAATCCGGGCTGCAGCGTGGTGGCGGAGCGGGACGGTCAGATTATCGGAAGCATCCTCTGCGGTCACGACGGCAGACGCGGCTGTCTCTATCATGTGTGCGTTCATCCCGATTTCCGCAAGCAGGGAATCGGCAAAGCGATGGTTGTATTTGCGATGGAAGCGCTGAAAAAGGAAAAGATTAATAAAGTCTCGCTGATTGCGTTCACCCAGAATGATATCGGAAATGCGTTCTGGAAGGAGATCGGCTGGACGAAGCGGGAAGATTTAAATTACTATGATTTTGTGTTGAACGAGGAGAATATTACGGCATTTAACCGGTGACGGAAAAATTTAGGAGGAGATGGAAAAATGAGGCAGATTGAGGGCGGTGTAACGGCAGCGAAGGGCTTTGAGGCGGCGGCGACAGCGGCGGCGATCAAATATAAGGACAGGACGGATATGGCGCTGATCTACAGCACAGTGCCGTGTCATGCGGCGGGCACGTTTACGACAAACATCGTAAAGGCGGCTCCGGTGAAGTGGGATATGGAAGTGGTGAAGCATGCAGAATATGCGCAGGCGGTAGTCGTGAACAGCGGCATCGCCAACGCCTGCACAGGAGCGGAAGGATATCAGTACTGCCTGGAGACGGCGGAGGCTGCCGCAGAAGCGCTTGGCATAGCGAAAGAAGCGGTACTGGTCGGCTCCACCGGCGTCATCGGAATGCAGCTCCCGATGGACCGCATCAGGGCGGGCGTGAAGGTGCTGGCGGAGACGAAGGATGGCTCTCTGGAAAAAGGAACGGAGGCTGCAAAGGCGATCATGACGACGGACACGGTGAAAAAGGAGATTGCCGTGCAGTTTACGCTCGGCGGCAAAGAAGTGACGCTCGGCGGCATGTGCAAGGGCTCCGGCATGATCCATCCGAATATGTGTACCATGCTCAGCTTTGTGACGACGGACGCGGCAATCTCCAAAGAAATGCTGCAGAAGGCGCTCAGTGCGGACATTAAGGATACCTACAATATGATTTCAGTGGACGGCGATACCTCCACGAACGACACCGTGCTGCTGCTCGCGAACGGTCTGGCGGGAAACGCAGAGATCACAGAAGAAAATGAGGACTATCACACCTTTTTGCGTGCATTAAATTTTGTAAATACCTGTCTTGCACGTAAGATGGCTGGCGACGGCGAGGGCGCTACGGCGCTGTTTACCGTAAAGGTCATCCATGCGGAGTCGAAAGAGCAGGCGGTGACGTTAAGTAAATCGGTGATCACCTCCAGCCTCACCAAGGCGGCGATCTACGGACACGACGCCAACTGGGGAAGAATCCTCTGCGCGATGGGCTATTCCGGGGCGCAGTTTGACCCGGAAAAAGTCGATCTTACATTTGAGAGCGCAGCGGGAAGCATGAAGATCATCGAGAACGGCGTGGCGCTCGACTACAGCGAGGAGCAGGCGACGAAGATTCTCTCCGAGGAGGAGGTTATTGTGATCGCCGATGTGAAGATGGGGGATGCCGAGGCGACAGCGTGGGGCTGTGACCTCACATATGATTATGTGAAGATTAACGCGGACTATCGCTCATAAGGATTTTGCACATGTCACTTATGCTGACGCGGCGTAAATATCGCGGCAACGGTCAAAGCAAAAAGAAAGGATATCAGACAGAAAATGGAATCAATGGAGAACTGGCTGCAGAAAGCCCAGGTATTAAATGAGGCATTGCCTTACATACAGCGTTTTCACGGAAAAATAATGGTTGTCAAATACGGCGGCAGCGCAATGGTGGATCATGAACTGAAAAAAAGCGTGATCCGCGATGTGGCGCTCTTAAAGCTGGTCGGCTTCCGCCCGATCATCGTGCATGGCGGCGGCAAGGAGATCACAAAGTGGGTGAATAAGGCAGGGCTTGAGACACGGTTTGTGAACGGACTGCGCGTCACGGATAAAGAGACGATGGAGATTGCCGAGATGGTGCTGAACAAGATCAATAAAGGACTTGTCTCCATGATGGAAAAGCTCGGCGTCCATGCGGTCGGCATCAGCGGCAAGGACGGCACTTTGCTAAAGGTAGATAAAAAGCTCTCAAAGGGGCAGGACATCGGATATGTCGGGGAGATTAAGGAGGTCAACACCGAGCTTCTGGAAAAGCTTTTAAACGATGACTTTGTGCCGGTGATCTGTCCGATCGGCTCCGACGACGCCTACCATTCCTACAATATCAATGCGGATGATGCGGCGTGTGCGATCGCCTCGGCGATGGGCGCCTCAAAGCTGGCGTTCCTCACGGATATCGAGGGCGTTTACCGCAATCCGCTTGATAAATCCTCACTGATCTCCGAAATGACGATCCCGGAGGCAGAGGAATTTCTGGCAAGCGGCATGGCAGGCGGCGGAATGCTGCCGAAGCTGCAGAACTGTATCGAGGCGATGAAGGCGGGCGTTTCCCGCGTCCACATTCTGGACGGACGCATTGAGCATTGCCTGCTGCTGGAATTCTTTACAGACCGCGGCGTCGGCACGGCAATCATTAGCGACACAGAAAAGAGGTATTATCATGAATAGCTATATGGAACAGACTGAAAATTACGTGCTGCACACCTACAACCGTTTTCCGGTGGTGTTTGAGTCAGGACAGGGCGTTTATTTAAAGGATACGGACGGAAAGGAATATCTCGATTTTGCGGCGGGCATTGCCGTGATGGGGCTTGGCTATCACTATCCGGGTTTCGACGAGGCGCTGAAGGGTCAGATCGATAAACTGATCCATACGTCGAATTTGTTTTACAATGTGCCGCTCGGCGATGCCGCAGAGAAGCTGATCAGGGTGAGCGGTATGAGTAAGGTATTCTTTACGAACAGCGGCACGGAGGCGATCGAGGGCGCGATCAAGGCGGCGCGCAAATATGCCTTCTTAAAGGGCGGCAAGCCGGGCTATGAGATCATCGCGATGAACCATTCCTTCCACGGAAGGAGCGTCGGCGCGCTCTCCGTGACAGGCAACCCGCACTACCAGGAGGCGTTTAAGCCGTTGATGGACGGCGTGCGCTTTGCCGATTTCAATGATCTGGAGAGCGTAAAGGCGCAGATCAACGAAAAAACCTGTGCGATCCTTCTTGAGACAGTGCAGGGAGAGGGCGGCATCTATCCGGTCAAAAAGGAATTTTTGGAGGGTGTGCGCGCGCTGTGCGATGAGCATGATCTTTTGATGATCCTCGATGAGATCCAGTGCGGTATGGGGCGCTGCGGTGAAATGTTCGCATGGCAGGCGTACGGCGTCAAGCCGGATATCATGACAAGCGCAAAAGCGCTCGGATGCGGCGTGCCGGTGGGCGCGTTCCTTCTCGGCGAAAAGGCGGCGGCAAATTCGCTGGTTCCGGGCGACCACGGGACGACCTATGGCGGCAACCCCTTTGCGTGCGCGGCAGCGGCGAAGGTGCTGGAAATTTTCGAAGAGCAGGATATCGTCGGGCATGTGCGCGAGGTCGCGCCTTATCTGGAACAAAAACTCGATGAGCTGATAGAAAAATATGACTGCCTGCTGGCGCGCCGCGGCATGGGTCTGATGCAGGGCGTGGTAATCGGAAACGGAAAGAAAGTCGGCGAGGTGGTCAACGCGGCGCTCGCTCAGGGGCTGATCGTAATTTCCGCGGGCAGCGACGTACTCCGACTTGTGCCGCCGCTTATCATCGAAAAAAAGCATGTCGATGAGATGGCAGAGAAGCTTGCGGCAGCGCTGAATTAACAGGAAAAACGTGGACGTCACTTTTTCCTGTGATTAGCCGGAATTTGGAGCATAATACATACAAACTCCTTTTTTGCAGATACTATCCTGGAAGATACCGCAGATTCCGGTATCGGAAAGCTATGATATTTATCTGAGAAAAGGAGTTTTATTATGTTTGGAATTCTGATCGCACTCTTATCGGGTGCATTGATGAGCGTGCAGGGAGTCTTTAACACGGATGTCACAAAAAACACAAGCCTGTGGGTGTCGACCTCGTTTGTGCAGTTTTCGGCGCTCATTGTCTGTCTTGCGGCCTGGCTGATCACGGACCGCAGCAGCTTCGGCGCGCTTGCGCAGGTGCCGCACAAATACACGCTGCTTGGCGGTGTTATCGGCGCGTTTATCACGGTCACGGTGGTGAAAAGCATGAGTATGCTCGGTCCGGCAAAATCGGCGATGCTGATCGTGATCGCCCAGCTCGCGGTGGCGTGGCTGATCGAGCTTTTTGGAATTTTCGGTATGGAAAAGACGGCATTTTCTGTGCGCAAGCTGATCGGGATGCTGATCGCGATCGCAGGAATTATTACATTTGAGTTATAAAAACATTACAAAACTCTAAAAATGCTATTGTAATTCCCGCAGATTTCCGTTAAAATAGGTAATGCATAAGGGGAACTCCGCTGTCTTTGGGCAAAGGAGAGTATGCAGTTGAGAAAAAGAATTTATACGGGACTGATCGGTGCGCTCGTGCTTTCGTGCTGCGCGGGCTGCGAAAGAAAGCAGCCGCAGGTAGTCTGGGAATCCTATACGGAGCAGGATGAAACCGCCGCAGAGGAGGCTGGATCGGAGACAGGCGGCGCGGAGGCGTTTCAGGAGCAGGATGTCATGGAAACACAGTCGCAGAAAATTTTTGTTGATATCTGCGGAGCGGTGCAGCGACCGGGCGTTTACGAGCTGGAAGAGGGAATGCGCGTCTGTGATGCGGTGGAGGCTGCAGGCGGTCTGCTGGAAAACGCAGATCTGGCGTCACTGAACCAGGCGGCGCTTCTTGCGGACGCGGCAAAGATCTATGTGTATACACAGGAGGAAGCCGCGCAGCAGGGTATTTCTGCTTTGGAGCAGAGCGTGACCGGCGTCTCTTCCGGGCAGGAGAGCAGCGCAGTGGCGGTGAAGGTAAATATTAACACCGCAGATATCGCGCAGCTCTGTACCCTGAGCGGTATCGGAGAGTCGCGCGCAAGGGATATCATTGCGTACCGCGAGGCAAACGGCGCCTTTCAGTCGACGGAAGAAATTATGAATGTAAGCGGCATCAAGGAAGCCACTTTTCAGAAGATAAAAGATGAGATAGCAGTGAGGTAAAGGAGAGGCAAATGGCAAAGCAGGTTTTGGTAGTAGATGATGAGAAATTAATTGTGAAGGGAATCCGTTTCAGTCTGGAGCAGGACGGCATGGAGGTGGACTGCGCATACGACGGGGAAGAAGCACTTCAGATGGCAAAAAATAAGGAATACGATATCATACTTCTTGATCTTATGCTGCCGAAGGTGGACGGTCTTTCCGTGTGCCAGCAGATCCGGGAGTTCTCCAGCGTTCCCATCGTCATGCTGACCGCAAAGGGCGACGATATGGATAAAATTATGGGACTTGAGTACGGGGCGGACGACTATATCACAAAGCCGTTCAACATTCTGGAGGTAAAGGCGCGTCTCAAGGCGATCATGCGCCGCACCGGAAAACCTGCCGCTGCCGAGAGCAAGAGCAGGGTCGTGCAGGTGGGCGATCTGGTTCTGGACTGCGAGAGCAGAAGAGTGACCATCGCAGGAAAAGAGATCAATCTGACGGCAAAGGAATTTGACGTCCTGGAGCTTCTGGTATTTAATCCGAACAAGGTGTACAGCCGCGAGAACCTGCTGGATACCGTGTGGGGGTATGAATATCCGGGTGACGTGCGTACGGTTGACGTCCATATTCGGAGACTTCGCGAGAAAATTGAGACAAATCCCAGCGAACCGAAGTACGTACATACAAAATGGGGCGTAGGTTACTATTTTCAGCACTAAAGGAAAGCTATGAAAAACAAACTGAAGTCAATTTTTCAAAAAACCGGAGTCGTCCGTCTGCTGAAAAGCCTCAGACTGCGCATTTTTCTGATCGTCTGTCTGGTCGGCATCATTCCGATCCTGCTGATGAAGATGAACATTCTGGAACGGTATGAGGAGCAGTCATTGATCCAGCGGGGCAGGATGCTGCAGAATCAGAGTCAGAATCTCGCCGACCGTATGGGCACCGCTGTTACCAATCTGAATCTGGATATCGGCGGTTTTGCGACGGAGATGGAGCAGCTCGCGAAGCTGTACAACGGACGCCTGGTGGTGGCGAACCGGGAGTTTGAGATTATTGAGGATACCTATAGCCTGGATGTCGGGAAATATCTCGTATCCGAGGAGGTGATCAAATGCTTCCGCGGGGAGGTCAGTCTTACGCGCGATTCGTCGAGCCGTTTTGTCGAGCTGGCGATCCCGATCCAGGAGGCGGTCACGAAGCAGGTCGTCGGGGCGCTGATCGTCAGCTCCGAGACGGCAGATATCATGGAAAGTAAGGAAGAACTCAGCAGACAGGTATCGATCCTGCAGGTGGGTTTAATTGCTGCGGTCCTGGTGGCGGCGCTGTATGCGTCTAGCATTCTGGTAAAGCCGTTTGGCAAGGTGACGCAGGCGCTGGAGGGAATCAGCGGCGGATTTCTGGAGGACGATCTCACGCTGGTGGATTACACGGAAACGCAGGTGCTCTCGGAAGCGTATAACCGTATGCTCGGCAGAATGAAGACGCTGGACGATTCGCGCCAGGAATTTGTGTCGAATGTCTCTCATGAGCTGAAAACGCCGATCACCTCAATGAAGGTACTGGCGGATTCCCTGCTGATGCAGGAGGATGTGCCGGCGGAGCTTTACAAGGAATTTCTGCAGGATATCGCAGAGGAGATCGAGCGTGAAAACAAGATCATCAACGATCTGCTTTCGCTTGTAAAGATGGACCGCAGAGCATCCGACGTCAATATCCAGTCCACAAATATCAACGAGCTGATCGAGCTGATCCTGAAGCGTCTGCGTCCGATCGCGGCAAAGCGGAATATTGAGCTGGTGTTTGACAGCTATAAACCGGTGATCGCGGAGGTGGATGAGACAAAGCTGACGCTTGCGCTGTCAAACCTCGTGGAAAATGCTGTAAAGTACAACCGGGAGGGCGGCTGGGTTCACCTGTCGATCAACACGGATCACAAATATTTTTATGTGAAGGTGGAGGATAACGGAATCGGCATCCCGCAGGCGGATCAGGAGCATATTTTCGAGCGTTTTTACCGGGTGGACAAATCGCATTCCAGAGAGATCGGCGGTACCGGGCTTGGGCTTGCGATTGCGAGAAATGCGATCCTGATGCATCGCGGCGTAATTAAAGTATACAGCGAAGAGGGGAACGGAACGACGTTTACCGTGCGCGTTCCGCTGCTCTATTCGGAGTAGTCGGGAGGCAGCGATGAAAAAGATTTTTTTCAGTTTTTTGATTGTGATCCTGCTGATCGGCATGTCGGGCTGCACGAAAGCGGGAACGGATAATTCCGGATACCAGATTTATTATACAAACCTGGAGCGCACGGAGCTTTCTTCGGAGAGCTATCATCCACAGGCAGAGGATACGGAAGAGATTGCGGCAGAGCTTCTGGAAAAGCTTGCGTCGCCTTCAGTGTCGGCAGAGCATACCAGTCTGCTTACGTCGGGGGTAGAGATTACCGGCAGCTCCCTGTCGGACGGACAGCTCACCGTTACTTTCAACGACACCTATGAGGAGCTTGATAACGCAAGCGAGATCCTTCTGCGCGCGGGAGTTGTCATGACGATGACGCAGGTGAAGGAAATCCGTACCGTGGTATTCCATATTGGAAATGATGTGCTGCGGGATATTTCCGGTGAGCCGGTGGGAGCGATGACGGGCAGTATGTTTATCAATCAGCTGGTTGGAACAAATTCTTACCGGTATGCGGCGCTTTCTCTGTATTTTTCCAATAAGGACGGCAATAAAATCGTCAGAGAAGTCCGCAATGTCCATTATTCCAGCAATACTACGCTGGAGCGGGTCGTGATGGAGCAGCTTTTGAAGGGACCGATGAATACGCAGCTTCTGCCGATACTGCCGGAGGATGTGCGCGTGCTCAGCGTTTCGGTGGAGGGCAACCTCTGCACGCTGAACCTGAGCAAGGAGTTCCTGAACGTGCGCGGGGATGAAGCGCTTCTTCCGGAGGTAACGATCTACGCGATCGTAGACAGTCTCTGCGATATGCTGGACGTGGAGCGCGTACAGTTCCAGGTGGAGGGACAGTCGAACGTGCTGTACAAGGAAAGTCTGAATCTGTCGGGACCGTTCCATCGGAACAGCGAGCTGATCGAGACTGTGGAGAGCACAGAGGCGGAGCTGGAACAGGACGGGAAGCCCTCGGTCGGGCTGTAAATACAAAAACGCGGCAGTTTCCGACGCTGAAGGAAGCTGCAGGAAGGCAAAAGAAAAGGAGAGACGAATGCGGGAGAGGCATCTATGCTGTATCTGCTGTCTGCTTCTTTTGTGGTTTGCATTTTCCGGCGTTTTCCGGGGAGAGACGCAGAATACGTCTGTCTCCCCGGCGCCGGAGGGCGCGGATCTTTCGGTAAGCGGCACAGTTTACAGACAGGAATTTAAACAAGAAAGTCAGAGAATTTATCTGAAAGACATTTCCATTGAATCACAGGCTGCGGATTCTTCGCAGAAAACCAGTGAATATGAAAACAGAATGATCGTATATTTAAAGCGGGCGCAGGAAGTTAAAATCGGAAATCGTGTGCGTGTTTCCGGTGTCTGCACTTATCCGAAGGAGCAGAGAAATCCGGGCGGCTTTGACGCAAAAGCATACTATGCGGATATGGGCGTCGAAATACTTTTGCGGAGAGCAGAAATTTTGCAGCGGGATACCGGTATCTATCCGGTGCGAAACGCGATTTCTGAATTTCGTCGATATGCAAGGGGACTTTTGGAGGATGCCGGGGAGGATACCGACGCGGGCGTGCTGTCTGCGATGCTGCTCGGCGACAAGGGAATCCTGGACGAGAAAATAAAAGACCTGTATGCGGATACCGGGATTTTACATTTGCTTGCGATTTCAGGGCTGCATGTTTCCATGACCGGCATGGCGCTGTTTGGGGCGCTGCGGAGACTGCGCGTTTCCTTTACCGGCTCTGCAGCAATATGCGGCGTGGTAATGGCGGCGTATGCCTGCATGACCGGATATCCGGTCTCGGCAGTGCGGGCGGTGCTGATGTTTGGCATTTTCCTTCTGTCGCAGGTGACGGGGCGCACGGCAGATCCCGCTACCAGCCTGGCGGTTTCCGCCGCGGCGATATTGCTCTGCAGAGCCAGGGCGCTGCACCAGGCGGGATTTCTTTTGTCCTTTGGCGCGGTGGGCGGCATTTTGTTTGCGCAAACCTTCCGGAGCCGTCTTTTAAAGGGGACGACGCTTGGCATGAGCATGGGAGTTCAGATCATGACGCTTCCGGTGACGGCATATTTTTACTATCAGTTTCCATTATATAATGTGCTTCTGAATATCTGTGTGCTGCCGCTGATGCCCTTTGTGCTGGGCTTTGGCATGGCGGGGATCGCCGGCGCTGCTCTTAACCGGGAGCTTGGAAGCTTTGTGCTGGCGCCCGCTCATTATCTGCTGAAGGGCATTGCATTTGCGTGTGGAAAGCTGCGTCTTTTGCCGTTCGCGGGGATTGTGACGGGGCAGCCGCAGCCGGTGAAAATAGCCGCTTACTATGCGGTTCTGTTTTCGGCGATGTTTTTCTGCAAAAAATTTGAAAACGGACGGAAAAATCATGAATTTTTTATGAAAACAGAAAAAATGGATTTGATAAAGTGTGGCATTGCATTTATACTATTAACAGGAGTATTTTTTGCCGGAGAGCCGCACGCCTTTTCGATGACGTTTCTGGATGTGGGGCAGGGAGACGGCTGCTGTATCCGGAACCGGGATCATTCTGTCTGGATGATTGACGGCGGAAGCAGCAGCGAAAGTAAGTTAGCCGAAAACTGTGTGGAGCCGTTTCTGAAAAGCAGCGGCATCGCCAGGGTGGATTACTGGCTGATCTCCCACTATGACAAAGATCATGTGAGCGCGCTTCTGGAGATGCTGGAGGGGTACGAGCGCGGACTTGACGGACGCAATGCGGCGGGGATCACCGTCGGGACGCTGCTGCTGCCGGATGCGGGAGAAGAAAACGAGATAGCAGAGCAGCTTTTGTCTCTGGCAAAAAAACAGGAAATCCCGGTGCGCTTTGTGGGAAAAGGCGATATCATAAACGCCGGAGATATGACGGTGCGGATTCTTGCGCCGCAGCGGGGGAGCGCTTATGAAAACGGCAACGCCTCTTCGGTGGTCGCCGAGGTGAGCGTCGGTTCCTTCAAAGCCCTGTTTACGGGAGATGTGGAAGGAACCGGCGAGAAGGCGCTTCTGCAGGAGGGAAGCCTTGGCGATGTGGATGTGCTGAAGGCGGCGCATCACGGCTCAAAGAATTCCACGCCGGAGCTTTTTCTGGAGATGACAAAACCGGAGATCGCGGTAATCTCCTGCGGGGAAAACAATTCCTACGGGCATCCGCACGCCCAGCTGCTAAAGCGGCTCGACGAGAGCGGCAGTCTGGCGGCGCGCACCGATCTTTTGGGCGCGATCACAGTGAAGGTAACAGACGACGGATACACCGTGACCGGGCATCTGAAGCCGTGAAGGCAGGGGGCGAAAAGAGCATTGTGAGGACCGGAATTTTTGAAAAATGGAATTTCAGCAAGGGAGGGGAAGTCTATGAACATCCGGGAGATGGCGGAAAACAGGGAAGAGGAGTTTTTAAGTGAATACGCGAGTCTGAGCAGAAATACGCGCGGAAGAGACCGGGAAGAGGCACAGTGTGATATACGGCCGGTCTACCAGCGTGACCGCGACCGCATTCTGCATTGCAAATCGTTCCGAAGGTTAAAGCATAAGACGCAGGTCTTTCTGAATCCGCAGGGCGACCACTACCGCGACCGTCTGACGCACACGCTGGAGGTGTCGCAGATCGCGCGCACGATCGCGCAGGCGCTGCGCCTGAACGAAAATCTGACGGAAGCGATCGCGATGGGGCACGACCTCGGACACACGCCGTTCGGCCACGCCGGGGAGCGCGTGCTGAACCGTGTCTGCCCGGACGGATTTATCCACAGCGAGCAGAGCATCCGCGTGGTGGAGCTGCTGGAGAAAAAGGGCAGGGGACTAAACCTCACCTGGGAGGTGCGGGACGGCATCCGCAATCACCGTACGAGCGGGAATCCTTCTACGCTGGAGGGGAAGGTTGTGCGTCTCTCGGATAAGATCGCTTATATCAACCACGATATTGATGACGCGGAGCGCGCGGGCATCCTGCGCGAGGAGGAGATCCCGCTGGAATACCGTCAGGTGCTCGGCAGCACCATCAAGGAGCGGCTGAACACGATGATCCACGATATCGTGAGCAACAGCCAGGGAAAACCGGATATCTGCCAGTCGCCGGAGGTGGAGCAGGCAATGAAGAATATCCGCAAATTCATGTTTAAGAGCGTGTATACGAACCCGGCTGCAAAGGGAGAGGAGACCAAGGCGGAGAATATGATCGCTGCCCTGTACGAATATTATGAAAAGCACCTGGAGGTGCTGCCGCTGGAATACCAGGAGATGGTGACAAGAGGCGGGCAGAGCGTGCCGCGCGTGGTGTGTGATTACATTTCCGGCATGACCGACCAGTATGCGATGACGAAATATGCGGAATACTTTATTCCGAAGGCGTGGAGGCTTTAAAGAAAGGAAGAAAACGATGTTTTACTCGGAGGATCTTGTGGAAGAGGTGCGCTCCAGAAATGATATTGTGGATGTGATCTCAGGCTATGTACGGCTGCAGAGAAAGGGCAGCTCTTACTTTGGACTATGTCCGTTTCACAGCGAAAAATCGGCGTCTTTCTCCGTATCGCGGGAAAAGCAGATGTATTATTGCTTTGGCTGCGGAGCGGGCGGCAATGTCTTTACGTTTCTGATGGAATACGAGCACTATACCTTCCCGGAAGCGATGAAGGTGCTGGCTGACCGCGCGGGCGTGCAGCTTCCGGAGCAGGAGGCGAGTGAGGAGATGCGGCGGGCGCAGAGACCGCGCAGCCGGCTTCTGGAATTAAATAAAATGGCGGCGAAGTATTTTTACTATCAGCTCCGCCAGGAGAACGGCGCACATGCCATGAAGTATCTGAAGGACCGCCAGCTTTCAGATGAGACGATTCACCGCTTCGGACTCGGCTATGCAAATAAATACAGCAACGATCTCTACCGTTATCTGAAGGGAAAGGGTATCTCAGACGAGCTGCTGGCGCAGTCCGGGCTGATGCAGGTGGACGAGAAGCATGGCATGTACGATAAATTCTGGAACCGCGTCATCTTCCCGATCATGGACGTGAACGGCAGGGTGATCGGCTTTGGCGGCCGCGTGATGGGCGACGGAAAACCGAAATATTTAAATTCCCCGGAGACGGTGGTGTTTGATAAGAGCCGTAATCTTTACGGGCTGAATTTTGCAAAGACCGCGCGCAAGAAGCAGCTTCTGGTGTGCGAGGGCTATATGGATGTGATCTCGCTGCACCAGGCTGGATTTATCAATGCGGTAGCATCCCTGGGGACGGCGCTGACCTCGCAGCATGCCAGTCTCATCCGCCGTTATACGGACGAGGTGATACTGACCTACGACAGCGACGAGGCGGGCGTGCGCGCGGCTTTGCGCGCGATCCCGCTGCTTGCGGAGGCGGGGGTGACGGCGCGCGTGCTGAATATGCGCCCTTATAAAGATCCTGATGAATTTATCAAGGCGCTTGGAGCGGAGGAATTTCAGAAGCGGATCGACGACGCTCAGAACAGCTTCCTGTTTGAGACGGATATTCTGCAAAAATCCTTTGATATGAACGATCCCAAGGGAAAGACGGCGTTTTATGAGGCGGTTGCCAAAAAGTTAGTGGGTTTTGAGCAGGAGCTGGAGCGCGAAAATTATCTGGAGGCAGTGGCGCGCCGCTACGGAGTGGGCGCGGACAGCCTTCGTAAGCTGGTGAACAGCATTGCGCTGAAAGGCATGAATTATTCGCGGACGGAGACTGCGCGCAGTCAGGCACGGCGGCAGGAAAAAGAGCCGGGGCTCTTAAAGTCCCAGAAGCTGCTCCTCACGTGGCTGATCGAGTACCCGTCGCTCTATGAGGGCGCGCGCAGGTTTATCACGCCGGATGATTTCACCGGGGAGCCGTACCGGACGGTGGCGGAGCTTTTATTTGCGCAGTATGAGGCGGGGGAAAAATCCCCGGCAAAGATTATCAATCATTTTACCGATCCGGAGGAGCAGAGCCAGGCGGCGGCGCTCTTTCATTCCACGCTGGCGGTGGAGTCGGAGGCGGAGCGCGAGAAAGCATTTAAGGAAACCCTGCAGAAGATCTTCCTGAGCAGTCTGGAGAGGCGGAAAAAAGAATTGTCGCCCACCGATATGGCAGGGCTGCAGAAGCTGATAGCGGAGCAGAAACGTGTGCGGGAGATCGCGGCGGCGAGCTTCTCCTTTCAAGCCTGCTAAAAACCGGAAAAAGACAATAAAGGAGAAAATATTGAGCATACAATTATCAATACGCCTGTCTGCCATTGCAGGGTTGACGAGGGGCGCGAAACGGCTGGCGGATATCGGAACGGATCACGGCTATCTGCCGATTTTCCTCGCGCAGCAGGAGAGTCTGGAGTATGCGGTGGCAATGGACGTCAACCGCGGACCGCTTTTGCGGGCGCAGGAACACATCCGCCGGCAGCATCTGGAAGCGAAGATCACCACCAGGCTCTCGGACGGGGCGCAAAAACTGCAGCCGGGAGAGGCGGACTGCGTGGTGATCGCCGGAATGGGCGGTCCGCTTACCATAAAAATTCTCTCGGAGGGCAGGGCGCAGCTTGCCAAAACAGATGTTTTCGTTCTGCAGCCGCAGTCCGAGATTGAGAGCGTGCGCCGCTTTCTGCATGCGGAGGGGTTGGTCATTACTGCCGAGGATATGGTAAAGGACGATGGAAAGTTTTATCCGATGATGCGGGCGGAGCGCGTGAAAAATCCAAAGACACCCCCCTGGGAAGATTATGAATACTGCTTCGGAAGATTTCTCATCCGGCAGAAAAATCCGGCGCTGCAGGAATTTCTGCGGAAGGAAGAAAAGACCTGCCTGGAAATTCTTGAGAGTCTGCAGGGACGGGACGGGGAAAAAATCGCCGGGCGCCGGAAGGAACTTACAGAGAAACTGCAGATGATAGAAAAAGCAGCGGCCTTCTTTTTCCCTTGCAATCCCCATGCAAAAAGCTTATAATACATCTGACGCGGCAAGAAGGAGGAAGAAAGAGATGCTGAAGGGAAAAACGGTACTGCTTGGAGTGACAGGGAGCATTGCAGCCTACAAGATCGCGTATCTGGCAAGCGCCCTGAAGAAGCTTCACGCGGACGTTCACGTTCTGATGACAAAAAATGCATGTAATTTCATTACTCCGATCACGTTTGAAAGTCTGGTGGGAAACAAGTGTCTGACAGACACCTTCGACCGGAATTTTCAGTTTCAGGTGGAGCACGTTTCGCTTGCAAAGAAGGCGGACATTCTGCTGGTAGCTCCGGCATCGGCGAATGTGATCGGCAAGCTGGCGCACGGCATAGCGGACGATATGCTGACGACGACGGCGCTGGCGTGCAGATGCCCGAAGATCATTGCACCGGCGATGAACACGAATATGTTCGAGAATCCGGTCGTGCAGGATAATCTGAAGATTCTGGAAAGGTACGGCTGGGAGGTTATCCAGCCGGCGAGCGGTTATCTGGCGTGCGGCGACACAGGCGCCGGGAAAATGCCGGAGCCGGAGGAGCTTCTTTCGTATATTAAGAAGGAGATCGCCTGCCCGAAGGATCTGAGGGGCAAACGGATTCTGGTGACGGCGGGACCGACGCAGGAGGCGATCGATCCGGTGCGTTATATCACGAATCATTCCACCGGCAAAATGGGCTATGCGCTCGCCGAAAATGCCATGCTCCGCGGAGCGGAGGTGACGCTCGTCACCGGCAAAACAGCGCTGAAGGCTCCGTTGTCTGTAAAAATAGTTCCGGTTACGACCGCCCAGGAGATGTTCGACAGAGTGACCTCTCTGGCATCCAGTCAGGATATCATCATCAAGGCGGCTGCCGTGGCGGATTATCGTCCGGCAGAGGTCAGTACGGAAAAGGTGAAAAAATCAGACGACAATTTTTCTATTGCGCTGGAGCGCACGCAGGATATTCTGAAATATCTTGGCGAACACAAAAAGAGCGGACAATTTCTCTGCGGGTTTGCCATGGAGACGCAGAATGTGCTGCAAAATGCAAAGGAAAAGCTCACGAAAAAGAATCTGGACATGATCGTTGCCAACAGTATAAAGACGGAGGGCGCAGGATTTGGGACAGATACCAACGTCGTGACGATGATTACACGGGATGAGGAGATCTCACTCCCTCTGCTCAGCAAGGAGGAGACAGCCGCGCACATTCTGGATAGGATCATCGCTTTGCAGAAAAAAGGAAACCCGTAAACCAAAGGATGCGGGTAAATTATAACAGGAAGAATACCCGCAGTTCCATCACCGTATTGTATCCATATTGGAGCGATAACAAGGAGGAAAATCATGAACAGAAAATTTTCAACAACGCAGCTTACCATTCTTGGTCTTATGACCGCACTTCTTTTACTGATGGCGTATACGCCGTTGGGCTATCTGAACATCGGACCGCTGGCGATCACCTTTAACGTGATTCCGGTTGCCATCAGCGCAATCGTTTTAGGGCCTGCGGGCGGCGCGATCGCAGGCGGTGTGTTTGGACTCACCAGTTTTCTGCAGTGCATTGGCATTGGCGGGACAAGCGCTATGGGTGTGATATTGTTTGAGATCAATCCGGTGCTTGCCTTTATTCAGCGTTTTGTACCGCGTGTGCTCGACGGGCTTCTGCTCGGTTATATCTTCAGCGGTGTGCGCAGGCATGTAAATATTTACGTGGCATGTGCCGTGACCGGCTTCTGCTCGGCATTTTTGAACACGGCATTTTTCATGCTTGCACTGGTACTTCTGTACGGAAATACGGAATATGTGCAGGGGCTGATGGGAGGACAGAACATTATCGTATTTATCTGCACTTTTGTGGGCATTAACGCTGTGTGCGAGATGCTTTCTTCGACGATACTGACGGGTGCGGTAGGAGTTGCTTTATATAAAGCGCGGTTTATTCCGGCGCTGAAACAGAAATCACAGCCGGCATAAAATACCGGCATTTTATCGGAGGATACTATGATTTTAGCGATTGATATCGGCAATACCAATATTGTCATCGGCGGTATCGACGAGAAAAAGACGTATTTTATAGAGCGCGTCTCGACGATACGGACAAAGACGGAGCTGGAGTATGCCATCGACATAAAAAACGTGCTGGATATTTACGGCTATACGGTGGACGACATTTCAGGCGGTATCGTGTGCTCGGTCGTTCCGCAGATCACCAACGTGATGCGCGTGGCGGCGGAAAAAATTCTGCGCCGGGAGATCATGGTGGTGAAGTCGGGGCTGAAAACGGGGCTTAATATCCTGATGGATTTCCCGAACCAGCTCGGCAGTGACCTGGTGGCGGATGCGGTTGCCGGTATTACGCATTATCAGGTTCCGCTGATCATCTTCGATCTTGGCACGGCGACGACTGTGTGCGTGGTGGATGATAAGAAAAACTATATCGGAGGCATGATCTATCCCGGTCTGCGGGTATCCCTGGACGCGCTGACGTCGAATGCCTCGCAGCTTCAGGGTGTCGGGCTGGACAGTCCGGAGCGCGTGATCGGGAAGAATACCGTTGATTGCATGAAGAGCGGCATTTTAAACAGTAATGCCGCAGCCATGGACGGCATTATTGACCGGATCGAGGAGGAGCTTGGAAAGAAGGCGACGGTGCTTGCGACCGGCGGGCTTGCAAAAACGGTCGTTCCGCTCTGCCGCCGAGAGATTATCCTGGATGAAGAGCTGCTTCTGAAGGGAATGCTGACGATCTATCAGAAAAACCGGACAGCCTTTGCGGCGCCCGCGGAGAAGGGGAAAGGGGCAAATCCATGCGAATAGAGCAGGGAAACAGCCTGCTGCGCGTAAAGGCGGCAAATCAGGCGACCATCCTGCGGCTGATCTATTATCTGGGACCGGTAAAGCGTGCGGACATTGCAGAACAGCTTGAGCTTACTCTTCCGACCATTACAACCAATGTAAACAGTATGATCTCCGCGGGAATTGTGCGGGAGGTCAGCGTAAGAGACGCAAATCAGGCGCGTATCGGCAGAAAAGCGCGACTGCTGGAGGTCGTTCCGGAGGCATATCATTTTATCGGGATCGAGAGCACCGGAACGCGCCGCTGTGTCAGCGTGACAGATTACTGCGGACGGCCGCTGTACTCCCATTACGACGAGCAGGTGTACGCCGACTACCGGCGAAGCATGGAGGAGACCTGCCAGGTGGTGATGAATTGTCTGAAGCACTGCCGCCTGAAATTAGAAGATATCTCCGGCGTCTGCTTCGGGCTGCCAGGCTGGGTGGACCGTGAGGAGGGGGTTCTGCGGGTGCATCCGCGAACCCAGTGGAGCAACAAAAATATTTGTAAGGATTTTCAGGAGCTTACCGGTTATCAGGGAACGGTGATCGTGGAAAACAATGCCTGCGTGCGCGCGATCGGCGCGCAGTTCCGCCGTCGGCGGGAGATGGAAAATGTGCAGAGCTTTGCCTATCTTTTCGTGGATACCGGTATCGCCTGTCCGCTGATCGTCAACATGGCAAATTATCTCGGCTCGGTAGTCGGCGCCGGTGAGGTCGGACATATGGTGATGGAGGCGAACGGCAGGCAGTGCGTCTGCGGAAACCGCGGCTGTCTGGAGGCGTACTCCAGCGACTACGCGGTCATACAGCGGTGCGAGGAAGCATTGCGCCAGGGAAAGGCGGCAGGGCTGAAGGAGCTGTGCGGACAGATGAGACCGGAAATGTTTCAGATCATGAAAGCGCAGCGCCAGGGCGATAAAGACGTTGCCGCGATCGTGGAGGATGCGGTGAAGGTGCTCGGAACGGCAGTGGCAAATATTATCAATTTCACCTGTCCGGAGAAGATTCTGATCGACTGCAAGCTTTTTGGTCTGGAGAAGAACCGCACGCTGCTTTTAGAGCAGGCGGACAGGAACCTCTGCAACAAGACATATCGGGGCTCGGAGTTTCTTTTTGTGGAGCCTGACCATACGAGCGGAGCGCTCGGCGCCGCTGCTGTGGCTATTAATCATGCCCTGGAAACACATCTTACGGTAGAATAAAAAGAAAACGCTTTTGCCTGATGGCAGAGGCGCTTTTTTATTCTCAAAAATTTCCTTAATTTCCTGTTGTATCAAAGAAAGTAATGTGCTATAATGTTTTCAATAATTTTTAAAAGTTTTAATTAATTGTTCAAAACAGAAAATATCAGAGGATTAAGTTTAAGAAAACAAACAATTTGCCAAAACAATGAAGAAAGGAAAGGTGGAGAAAATGCCATTAGTACCAATGAGAGCGATTCTGGACGCAACGGAGAAATACAATTACGCGCAGGGCGCATTCAATGTAAACGCAGTGTGCCAGGCAAAAGCGGTGATCGAGGTCCATGAGATGTTTCGCTCGGCGGCGATCCTGCAGGGAGCGGATCTTGCGAACGCCTTTATGGGAGGACGCACCGATTTTGCAAACGGCACACTGGAGGATAAGAAAAAGGGCGCGTTAAATATCGCGAATGCAGTAAAGAAATATGCCAAGAACAGCCCGATCCCGGTGGCGCTGCATCTGGATCACGGCAAGAATTTTGAATCCTGCGCAGCGGCGATCGAGGGAGGCTATACCTCTGTTATGATAGACGGCTCCGCACTTCCATTTGAAGAAAATATGGAGCTGACGCGTGAGGTCGTAAAATATGCGCATGAGCGCGGCGTCACCGTTGAGGGCGAGCTTGGCGTGCTTGCGGGCGTGGAGGATCATGTGTTTGCGGCAACCTCTACCTATACAAATCCGATGGATGCGGTGAAATTCTTCAAAAATACCGGCGTGGACGCTCTCGCGATCAGCTATGGCACGAAGCACGGCGCAAACAAAGGAAAGGATACGGTTATCCGCAAGGAAATTGCGATCGCGACGAAGGAATGCATGATGCATGAGGGCATCGAGGGCACGCTTGTCAGTCACGGCTCCTCTACCGTTCCGCAGTATATCGTCAGCGAGATCAATGCGCTCGGCGGCGATATCCACGACGCATACGGCATCAAGAAAGAGCAGCTAAAGGAAGTTTCCAAACTCGGCATCCGAAAGATCAACGTCGACACAGACATTCGCCTTGCCGTTACCCGTAATCTGCGCGAGCTGTTTACGTACAACCCGTCGCTGCGGGACAGCGCTTCTATCGGGGCGATCTATGAGCTGCTCTGCAAGAACCCGTCGGCATTTGATCCGCGCGTGTTCTTCCCGCCGATCATGGATACCGTAATGTATGGAAATGTGCCGGATGACGATGTTGCTCTGATCGTAGACTGCATTGAGCGCGGCGTGAAAGAAGTTGTGGGAACGCTGATCGTGGAATTTGACAGCGTGGGCAGGGCGCCGCTCATCGAAAACGTATCGCTTGATGAGATGGCGGAGCGCTACAAAAAGAAAGGGATATAGTATGAGTATGAATATTCTGGTCGCCCATGGAGGCGGACCGACAGCGGTCATCAACACCTCGCTGCAGGGCGTGGTGGAGGCGGCGCGCACATCAGGCAGAGTAGATAAGATATATGCCGCGCGGTTTGGCGCGGAGGGGATATTAAAAGGTGATCTCATCGATCTGACGGATGTTCCGGCTGAGGTGATCGCCAGATTACAGTACACCCCGGCGTCGGCGATCGGTTCCTGCCGCAGGAAGCTGACGGAAGACGATTATCCGACAGTGATGGAAACCTTGAAAAAATACGAGATCAACGCCTTCTTTTATAACGGCGGCAACGACTCCATGGACACCTGCAATAAGGTAAATGAGCTTGCGGTGAAGGAAGGACTGGATCTTCGCGTGATCGGAATCCCGAAGACGATGGACAACGATCTGGAGGTGACGGATCACTGTCCGGGCTTTGGGAGCGCGGCGCGCTATGCAGCGATCAGCGCCTCCGAGCTGGCGCTGGATGCCTCCGGGCTGCCGATCCATGTGGTCGTGATGGAGCTGATGGGCAGAAACGCAGGCTGGGTGACGGCGGCGAGCGCGATGGCGAAGCGCCTGACGCGCTGCGGGCAGCTTACTTATCTGCCGGAGCTTCCGGTGGATGTTGATAAAATGCTTGCCGATATCGAGGCGGGCTACGCGAAGGGGAACGGGCTGCTGGTGACGGTGAGCGAGGGTCTCTGCGGATTGGATGGAAAGCCGCTGGCGGACACCGGCATCGTGGACGGCTTTGGGCATACAGTTCCGGGCGGAACGGCGCAGTACATATCAGACCAGATCATGCAGAAGCTTGGCATCAAATCGCGTGCAGAAAAACCGGGACTGCTCGGCAGATGCAGCATTCCCTACGTATCATCGACCGACCGGAAGGAAGCATACGAGGTCGGCAGATACGCACTGGAATCAGCGCTGCGCGGACAGAGCGGGCAGATGGTTGCAATCGAGGCGATCCGCAGACCGAAATATATCAGCAGACTGTTTCTGACGCCGCTTTCCGGCGTGGCGAATGCGGAAAAGAAATTTCCGCTGGAATGGATCGAGGGAGGCAATCAGATCGCCGACGCGTTCTTTGATTACGCGGAGCCGCTGATGGGAGAGGATTTCCCGCAGTATGCATTTCTCAGATAGAAAGGTAGAATGATTATGAAGCATATTTATTTGAATTTAAAGCGCTTTGACGTTCCGGTATCGCTCGGCGGCGTCAACCGTCTTGCACCGGTGCAGGAGTGGGGAAAGACGATCGTGGAGAATACCCAGGATGCGCTTAGAAAATACGATCCGCAGAAGGTGGAATTTGTTCAGTTTCTGCCGGAGGCGCATCTTCTGCAAGCAGTGGCGGCGCTTTCCGAAAACAGCCCGCTGCAGATCGGCAGCCAGGGCGTGTACCGCGATAACACGGCGGTCGGCGGCAATTTCGGTGCGTTCACCACAAACCGCCCGGCATCCATCGTGAAAGCGATGGGCTGTGCGGCGACGCTGATCGGGCACTGCGAGGAGCGCAACGATAAAAAAGGCATTCTGGCGGAGGCGGGCGTATCCGATATGTCAGCCGTCAACCGCCTATTAAATAAGGAAATCAAATGCGCAATGGACGCCGGTCTGAAGGTGGTCTATTGCATCGGTGAGACAAGCGAGGAACAGCCGCAGTGGGAGCAGGTCCTTGGAGAACAGCTTTCCGTCGGGCTGGATGGCGTTGATAAATCGAAGGTGGTCATTGCCTATGAGCCTGTGTGGAGCATCGGGCCGGGCAAGACGCCTGCGGGCAAGGATTACATCACAAAGATCGCACGCTTTGTAAAGGAGCAGACGGGCGGCATGGACGTGGTGTACGGCGGGGGATTAAAAGCCGACAATGCAGCAATGCTTGCATCTATTGAAGAAATTGACGGCGGACTGATCGCGCTGACAAGATTTCAGGGTGAAATTGGCTTCTATCCGGAGGAATATCTGGAAATCATTCGTTTATACTTGGGAGAATAGCAGGAGGATGAGATATGAGATTAGAGTTTGAGTATGGCAATGGCATGATGAGCGCCGAATTGCCGGATACCACAGATGTTTTTATACCCGGCGAAACGGTTCCCGATCCGCCGTGTCTTCCGCAGGACTGGGACAGCCTTTATGAGGCGACTATGCAGAGTATCCGCAATCCGATCGGGATGCCAACGCTTACGGAAATTGCGAAGGCGGGCGATAAGGTTGTCATCGTCATTCCGGATATCGTAAAGGGCGGCAACCAGCCGACCTCGCACCGCAAGGTGGCGATCCGCGCCTGCCTCGACGAGCTTTACAGCGTCGGCGTGGAGAAGAAGGATGTGCTCCTGCTGTTTTCCAACGGACTGCACCCGCGTGCAACGGTGAAGGAGATGCGCACGATCCTCGGCGAGGAGCTGTTTAATGAGTTTTATCCGCTCGGGCAGATCACCAGCCATGACAGCGAAGACTACGATCACCTGGTAGACCTTGGATATACCGAGGCGGGCGACCATGTGATCATGAACAAATACGTGTTTGACGCGGATGTTGCGATCCTCATCGGGCATACGCAGGGCAATCCTTATGGCGGCTATTCGGGCGGCTACAAGCCCTGTGCGACCGGCATCAGCCATTGGCGGAGCATTGCCAGCCACCATGTGCCGGAGGTGATGCACAAGCCGGACTTCGTTCCGGTCTCCACCAGCAGCGTGATGCGCCAGAAATTTGACCGCCACGGCATGTTTATGGAAGAGAAGATGGGGAAGAAATTCTTCTGCTGCGACGCGGTGCTGGACACGAAGTCGCGCCAGATCGAAATTAATTCCGGCTATGCAAAGGAGATGCAGCCCGTCAGCTGGAAGATGGCGGATAAGCGCACCTACGTACACTGGGCGGAGAAGAAGTACGATGTGGTGGTATTCGGAATGCCGACGAACTTCCATTACGGCGATGGCATGGGTACGAACCCTATCCAGATGATGCAGGCGCTGTCTGCGCAGGTGATCCGCCACAAACGGGTGCTGAGCGACCGCTGCGTATTTATTGTTCCGAGCATCTGCGACGGGTGGTTCCACGACGAGAGATGGCCTTACCTGCGCGAACTTTATGAGATGTTCCAGCATGATTCTATGAATATTCTGCCCGATATGAACCGCTACGGTGAATATTTCGCCACGAATGAAGAATATATCCGCAAATACCGTTTTGCCAATGCCTTCCATCCCTTCCATGGTTTTTCCATGATGAGCTGCGGACATCTGGCAGAAGAGCACACCAGCGCGATCTATATTGTGGGAGCGCGCGAACCGGGAATTGCCAGGGGCATGGGACTGAAAACACGCGCGACCGTCGAGGAAGCGCTGCAGGACGCGATGAAAAAGTACGTCGGTCCAAATCCGAACATCCTGGCGCTGCCAAAAACCTTTACCACGGCGGCGGTGCATCTCTGTATGAAGGATCCTTCCCAGAACAGTCATACAAGAGACGGTCATGGACATCCCTGCTGTGGATAATGGGATAAAAGGAGGGTAAAACATGAATGAGAAGGGAACAAAAAAGAAGAAAATCGTAATCAGTGATAAGGTCTGGCTGCTGATATCGTTTCTCGCGGCAATGCTCGTCTGGTTTCTGCTGTCCATCGGTGAGGCGACCGGGAGAAGCTTTCCGTTTGCCGACAAGGTAGTGCCGGCGGTCGGCACGATGGTCGACCGCGGGGTATTCTGGAAGGATATCGCCAGCAGTATGACCTGCGTGGGGATCGGTTTCGGGCTTGGCTTTATCACGGCGCTGCCGGTGGCATTTCTGATGGCATGGTACACGCCGGTGCAGAAAATCATCGAGCCGTGGATTAACTTTATCCGCAATATCCCGGCGCTGGCGTACGCGCCGCTTCTGGTCATCACCTTCGGTGTCGGTCAGAAACCGGCAGTAATCCTTATCTGGATCTGCACCTTTATGACCATGAGCATCACCATCTATCAGGGAATCAAAAACATCGACGTTACGCTGATCAAAGCGGCAAGAGTGCTTGGGGCAAACGATTTTGATATTTTCTGGAAAATCATCTGTCCGGCAACCGTACCGTTTATCATCACGGCGATCCGTCTCGGACTCGGCGCGGCGCTGACAACACTGCTGGCGGCGGAATCGACCGGTGCGCAGGCAGGTATCGGTATGCGTATCCGCTCTCTGTCGAACTCCTTTGAGTCGGCTCCGATGCTGATGTACATCATTCTGCTTGGCATCATCGGTTTAATTCTGGTGAAGATTGTAGATATCATAGAAAGGAAATTAACGGGATGGCAAGAGAAGATAAATTAGTCAAATTAAAAATCGATAATGTATACAAGGAATACCAGGGGCGCAACGGCAAGGTGGTGGCGCTGAACGGGGTAAACCTTGATATTGCGGAAAATGAATTCATCTGCGTGGTAGGTCCCTCGGGCTGCGGCAAGTCCACGCTGCTGAATATCATTGCCGGTCTCCTGGAGCCGACCAGCGGGGCGGTCTATCTGGACGGAAAGCAGATCGAGGGGACCGGCGTGGAGCGCGGCGTTGTATTCCAGCAGTATGCGCTGTTTCCGTGGCGGACAGTCATCAAGAATGTTATGTTCGGTCTGGAAATGAAAAAGGTGCCGAAGGACCAGGCGGAGGAGATCGCCCGGAAATACATAAAGGCGGTCGGCCTGGAGGGCTTTGAGCATTCCTATCCGAAGGAGCTCTCCGGCGGCATGAAGCAGCGTGTGGCAATCGCCCGCGCCTATGCGGCAAACCCGGAGGTGCTGCTTCTGGACGAGCCGTTCGGAGCGCTGGATGCGCAGACGCGCGTGCAGCTTCAGACGGAGCTTTTAAATACCTGGGAGCAGGAGAAAAAGACCTGCTTTTTCATCACACATGATGTGGATGAGGCAATTATTCTGGCGCAGCGCGTGATTATCATGAGCGCGCGTCCGGGGCGTATTAAAAGAATCGTGGATATCGATATTCCGTATCCGAGAACGCAGGAGACGAAATCAGATCCGCGCTTCCTGGAGCTGAAGGCGGAGATCTGGAACGAGGTATACCAGGAATTCCTGGCGGTACGCAAATAATGAAGCCGGGTCAGAAGCAGCGGACCCTGATGATGTGACTGACCGCAAAGCGGTTAAAATAATTTCATTAAAGGAGGATTTTATTATGTTGAAAGGTACTATGAAGAAACTTCTCGGCGTGGCGGCAGCGGCTGCGATGACACTGGCGATGGCGACAGTGGGACATGCGGAGGAAACGATCGAACTGAACGTGGCTTACATGCCGAACTATGCATCCCTCTGGTCGGTGCTGACCGGTATTGACCAGGGCTTCTTCGCAGAGGAAGGGCTGGAGATTAAACTCTGGGAGTTTGCGGACGGTCCGTCTGAGATCGCGGCGATGGAGGGCGGCAGCATTGATATCGCTTATATCGGACACGGTGCGCATAAGCTCTGTATCAACGGACAGGCGACCATTTTCGCGCCGAGCTCTGTGCACAGCACGGACAAAATCATCGTGCTCCCGTCTTCTGAGGTTACTTCCGTGGATGATATCGCGAATCTGAAGGGCAAAAAGGTAGCCTACAATGCAGGCTCTTCTTCCGAGACGGCTTTAAACGGCGCGCTGGCGGCGGCAGGCCTTACGATGGATGATATCGAGGCTTATGAGATGGACGCAACAAACATGGTAGCGGCAATGTCTTCCGGTTCCGTAGACGCCTGCACGGCATGGAACCCGTACAGCAACCAGATCATGCAGAACTGCGAGGGCGCCCTGGAGCTGGAATTTGCGACGGATTCCGTAAACCTGTCGAGCTGGATCTGCCTGCCGTCCTATGCGGAAGAAAACAGAGACATCCTGCTCCGCTTCAGCCGTGCGCTGTATAAGGCGATGGCTTACTCCTCCCAGGAGGATAACTGGGATTACGCGGTCGGACTGTATGCAACACAGTGTGCGAAGGACAAGGAAGCCTGCATGGTGGAGACCGGCGATGCAACATGGTTCAGCGCAGATGATGTAAAGAACGGTATTGCAGACGGAACAATGCAGGATTACTATCAGAGACAGCAGCAGATGTTCATCAACAGCGGCGACGTGGAAGCGGAGGTTCCGCTTGAAAATTATGTGCTGTTTGATTTGATGACAGAGGCGCTGGGCGAATAATAAGAAAAAAAACGCACAGCAATTATCTGACAAAGCGGACCAGGCTCCGTGGGGCGGCGAAAGTCTGTTCCACGGGGCTTTTTTAGGTGGTGGGGGACAATGAGAATTATTTATGAGCAATGCAGTCCGCAGGCGGTTGTTTATGCGGCAGAGGAGCTGGAAGCGTATCTTTGCAGGATGCTGCCGGAGCTGAAGGATGATAACCGGACGATACGGCTGGCA
>UMKV01034890.1_pt1 | contig 28008 bp, 23 predicted proteins | sample 1966381 | NCBI WGS metagenome assembly UMKV01 (sample SAMEA4836182, study PRJEB28245) | human gut metagenome | biome: gut microbiome; material: fecal sample | place: Denmark | collected 2008
ACATTGACGACGTGATGGATGGCAACCTTGAGGGCTTCATCACCGCCTATTTGAAGATGCAGTAATGCCGAAACCCTCTCAGTGTCTGCTGGGAGGGTTCTCGCCGTTATATTGCTTTCCCCGGAAAGGAGATTTTCCGGTGCGCTATCAACTCGTTTCCTTCCTGTCGGCGCTTCTGCTTTGCCTGACCATGCTGGCAGCCATCGTTTACGGGGTCGGTACGCAGCCTGCCCTGATGCAAACGCTCATGCTGCGCACCGCTCCGCCTGAAGCAACCGGCTTTCCGGCGGAGCAATACGGTGCCGCCGCCAAGCTGATTACCGATTACCTCAAGGGCGAGGGCGACTTCCAGCTCGTATTTTCCATGAACGGCATAGCATACAACGCTTTCAACGAGCGTGAGCAAACGCATATGGCGGACGTACGGAGACTGTTCAGCCTGTGCCGTCGTTTTTCGCTGGGCAGCATCCTCCTGACGCTGGTCGGTTGGCTCTATTCCCGGAAACAGCGGTTCTTCTGGCGAATCGTCCGGCGAACCGCCTGCTGTATGCTGGCGTTTGTCGCCATCCTTGCGCTGCTGGCGGCGATGGATTTTGACCGGCTGTTCATCCTCTTCCATCAAATCGCCTTCACAAACAACCTGTGGCTGCTCAATCCGCAAACGGATTTGCTCATCCGTTTAATGCCGACGCAATTGTTCATTGACTATGCGCAAATCATCGGCATTGTCTGGGCGGCACTGATGGGGATTCTGCTCATCATTGCCACCGTGAAGCTACGAAATCAACAATAAGGGGCGTATTCCCATGACCTACACTGAATCTGCCCGCGCGCAGCTTGATGCCTTGCAGGTGAAAGACCACGTTCGCATTCTGGCGCTGGAAACGTCCTGCGACGAAACCGCTGCCGCCATCATCGAGGATGGGCGCACCATCGTCTCCAACATCGTTTTCAGCCAGATTGACCTCCATGCGCTCTATGGCGGCGTCGTCCCGGAAATCGCCAGCCGCGCGCACGTCGAAGCCTGCGACCGCGTGATTGACGAGGCGCTCCGGGCAGCGAACATGCGCTTGCAGGATGTCGATGCCCTCGCCGTCACCTACGGGCCGGGGCTTGTCGGCGCGCTGCTCACCGGGGTCAGCTGCATGAAGGGCTTGAGCTACGCCGCAAACAAGCCGCTCATCCCCGTCAACCACATCGAAGGGCATGTGTCCGCGAACTACATCTCCAATCCGGATTTGAAGCCGCCGTTTCTGTGCCTTGTCGTATCGGGCGGACACAGCCACATCGTCCGCGTGAACGACTACGGCGATTACACCCTGCTTGGTCAGACGATGGACGACGCGGCGGGCGAAGCGTTCGACAAGGCGGCGCGCGTGCTGACGCTCCCCTACCCCGGCGGCCCACGCATCGACGCACTGGCGGAGGAGGGCGACCCGCATTTCTTGTCGCTCCCGCATCCGCACACCCCCGGCAAGTACGACTATTCCTTCTCCGGCATGAAAACGGCGTTCCTGAACGCGGCAAACAAGATGGAGATGAAGGGCGAACCGCTCCCGAAGGCGGATATGGCGGCGTCGTTCCGCTACGCCGTCGTTTCGGCGCTGGTGGAAAAGGCGATGCTGGCGGCGAAGGACACCCACGCCCCCGCGCTGGCGATGGCGGGCGGCGTTTCCGCGAATCGTCTGCTGCGCCGGATGATGCAGGAGGCCGCCGACAAGGCGCACCTGCCGCTGTACATGCCGCGGCTCGACCTGTGCACCGACAACGCGGCGATGATTGGCTCGGCGGCATACTATCGGATGAAGAAGGGCGAGCTTGCGCCCCTGACGCTCAACGCCACACCGTCGCTTCGTCTGGTATAATACTATTTCCTGCATTCGTCTGCGCCATCTGCTTGCGCCTTTTCCGCTCTGGCGTCCGGTCGTTCCATTTAGCGTAGCGCTGCTACGCTGCATTTCACTCCCGTTAGCCAGAACGAAAAATTCGCGGCGCATCTTGGCGCATTCTCATTTGGGAATAGTATAAGCCTATTATAATATAGGAAGAAATTTTTCACGGCAGCGAATCATCCCATTCATCATTCATTCCAACCAAGGAGGATTCCGCATGAAGAACAAAAACGTCTGGCAGGCGGTCAAATTCACGCTCTTCAGCGCATCCGCCGGGCTCATTCAGCTCATCAGCTTCGCCCTGCTGCATGATGTGTTCAAGATTCCCGATTACAACGTCTGTTACCTTCCCTCGCTGATTCTGTCCGTCCTGTGGAACTTCACGTTCAACCGCCGCTACACGTTCCGTTCGGACGGCAATGTCAAGCGTGCAATGCTGCTGGTCGCGCTGTACTACGTCGTGTTCATCACGCTTTCCAGATGGTGGAGCACGGAATTGGTTGCGCTCGGCGTACACGACTGGCTGATTGAAGTCATCAACATGCTCGTCAACTTCGTGACCGAGTTTTTGTTCCAGAAGTTTGTGGTCTATCGCGGGACGATTGACACGAACGAGCTGGCGAAGAAGGAGCAAGCGTAATGCCGTTTGACTACAAGAAGGAGTACCGTGCGTTCTACAAGCCACCGAAAGTGCCAGAAATCATCGACGTGCCGGAAATGCAGTTCGTGTGCGTGTCCGGTACGGGCGACCCGAACGAGGAGGGCGGCGCGTATCAGCAGGCGCTCGGCGTGCTGTACGCGGTCAGCTACACATTGAAGATGAGTCCGCGCGCTGGACACCTGATGGACGGCTTTTTCGATTACGTCGTGCCGCCGCTGGAAGGCTTCTGGCAGCAGGACGGCGTATCAGGCATGGACTACGAGCGCAAGGCGGATTTCCGCTGGCTGTCCGTGATTCGTGTGCCGGATTTCGTGACGGCGGAGGATTTCCGCTGGGCGGTGGAAACGGCGTCAGAAAAGAAGAAGCTGGACTGCTCCCGCGCTGAACTGCGCACGATTCGCGAAGGACTTTGTGTGCAGATGATGCACATCGGCGCATACGACGACGAACCCGCGTCGGTGGCGCAGATGGATGCGTTTCTGCGCGAGAACGGGTATGAAAATGACTTCACGGCGGAGCGGCTGCATCACGAGATTTATCTTTCCGACCCGCGGAAAACAGCGGCGGAGAAAAGGAAAACCGTGATTCGGCATCCGGTGAGAAAGGTATAAGCAACCTTGGGTGCTGCTTGTCAGTGGATGAGCGGCATCCTTTTTTTCTTTTGTTGCTTGGTTCCATTTGTTGCAAAGGGAATCGCGCCTGCGGGCGCGACAAGGGGGCTTTGCGGTCGCCCCCTTGACCCCTTCGCAGCGCACTCCCATGTTTCTTGATTTTTATTGTTACAGAAGGAACTTGCGCCTGCAGGCGCGTTTGGGACAGCGCTGCTTTTGGCGTTTTTTGCGAATTTTCCCCTTGTTAGACCTTGACGAATGTGGTATAATACTATTTCGGGATGAAGATGAGCCAAGATGCGCCGCGAATTTTTCATTCTGGCTAACGCGAATGAAATGCAGCGTAGCATCGCTACGCCAAGTGGAATGAGCGAACGCCAGAAGGGAAAAGGCGCAAGCAGATGGCGCAGATGAATCCCGGAATAGTATTTCTAACAGCGTGGCGGGAATGAGCCGCCAGACCCTGAGAAATAGGAGAAAAACGGCTATGGTTAAGGTCAACATTATTTCGGGTTTTCTGGGCGCGGGCAAAACGACGCTCATCAAGAAGCTGCTGACAGGCAGCGTTGCGAAGGAAAAAATCATCCTGCTGGAAAATGAATATGGCGAAGTCGGCGTGGACGGCAGCTTTATGAAGGATTCGGGCATCATCGTTGATGAGCTGAATTCCGGCTGCATCTGCTGCACGCTGGTGGGCGACTTCCAGAAGGCGGTCGATGATCTGATTGCGAAGTATCATCCTGACCGCCTGCTGATTGAGCCGTCCGGCGTGGGCAAGCTGAGCGAAATCCTCGCCGCCGTCGAGCGCGCGAAGGAACGCCACAGCGACCTCGTTGTGACCGGCTGCGCGACCGTTGTGGACGCGGGCAAGTGCCGCATGTACATGAAGAACTTCGGCGAGTTCTTCCTCGACCAGATTAAGACGAGCGCGACGGTGATTTTCAGCCGCACGCAGCTGCTGTCCGCGGAGCGCATCGAGAAGAGCCGCGCGCTGGTGGAAGAGCAGCATCCGGGCGTCCGCATCGTGACGACGCCGTGGGATGACCTGTCCGCTGATACGCTGCTGGAAGTCATTGAATCCGGCAAGCCGATGGAAATCCACCTCGATGACGACGATGATGACGACGAGGATGAACACGAGCATCATCACCATCACGAGGACGGCGAGGAATGCTGCTGCCATCATCATCATGACGACGACCATGACGACCATGAGCATCATCACCATCATGATCACGATGACCATGACGAGGATGAGCACGAACATCATCATCACGACCACGAGGACGGCGAAACCTGCTCCTGCGGACATCACCACCATCATCACCACGGGCATGACGCGGACGAAGTGTTCGTGTCTGTCGGCGTAGAAACTGCAAACCGTTACGAACAGGACGAGGTCAAGGCGATGCTGGACAAGCTGTCCGACGAAGAAGAGTACGGCACGGTGCTGCGCGCCAAGGGCGTGCTGCAGAACGCGGCGGGCGACTGGTTCCAGTTTGACTATGTGCCGGGCGAGAGCCAGTTCCGTCCGGGTACGCCGGATTACACCGGCCGCCTGTGCGTCATCGGTGCGCACATCGACGAAAAAGCACTGCGGGAGCTGTTCAAGGCATGAGCGAACAGGAATTTACACCAGTCTACCTGATTACCGGCTTCCTCGAAAGCGGCAAAACCCAGCTCATCAACTCCATGCTGACGGACGACAACTTCTCGCGCGGGCAGAAGACGCTGGTCATCTGCTGCGAAGAGGGCGTTGAGGAATACGAAACGGCGAAGAACACGACCGTCGTCGTCCTCGACGAAGCGGACGAGATGAACACGAAGAAGATGGAAGCGCTGGACAAGGAGTATCAGCCGGAGCGCGTCATCATCGAGTACAACAGCATCTGGACGATTGAGCGGCTGGGCAGCTGTATGCTGCCGCGCAAGTGGGAAGTCGTGCAGATTATCACGACGGTGGACGCAAACACCTTCGACAACTACTTCACCAACATGCGCCAGATGCTGACCGACCCGATGAAGGTCGCTGACCTGATTCTGGTCAACCGCTGCCAGCCCGGCGCAAACAAGAGCCCGTGGCGCCGCCAGCTCAAAGCGGTCAACCCGAAGACGAACATCATTTTCGAGAACACCGACGGCACGAGCGAAGACGGCGTGGCGGACGAAGACCTCCCCTACGACATGAAGTCCGCCGTCATCGAAATCAAGGACGAGGACATTCCGACCTTCTATCTGGATTCGCTTGATCATGCCGACCGCTACGACCGCAAGACCGTGCGCTTGGTGGGGCAGGCGTTTGCTGACCGCTCGCTGCCCAAGGGCTACTACATGTTCGGGCGGATGGCGATGACGTGCTGCGCGAACGACATTCAGCCCATCGGCTGGATTACGCAGGGCATCCAGAAGCCCAGCACGAAGACATATTTCCGCCTGACCGCGCAGTGCAAGGCGGTGGACGCGCAGGGCGAAAAGATGCTGATGCTGCAGGAAGCCCGCGCGGAGATTGTCCCCCCGCCCGCGGAAGAGTACCTGAATTTCAACGCATAAGATGCTGATTTCCCCCGGCTGCTGCAAGGCAGTCGGGGATTTTGTTTTGCAATGAGGCTAACGCCGATGTATGTGCCGAACTAAGTCCACTTGTAAATTTTCCCGCGTTCGCTTGACAAATCAGCCCCCCGCTTATACTTGTCAGTAGGCTCAAGGCCAAAAAAGGAGGTTGATTTTTCATGACAAATCAGGAGAAATACGCCCAGCAGATGCAGGACGCGGGCGTTTGCGATGCGCGCGGGGCGGCCCTCTGCGCCACGGTGAAGGAGCTGCCGGACGGGAGCTTCGGCATGGTGCTGCTCGGCGTGAAGGGCAATGACCTGCTCATCTACGACACGAACATGAAGTCCGAGCCGCTCAAGCTGATGCGCACCATTCCGCTCAAGGGCGTGACCGACTTCAGCACCACCAGCCTGATGGGCGAAATCCTCAAGGGCTACACGTTCCGCTTTACGTCAGATGGATTTACCTATTCGTTCAAGAACTGCCGCCGTCAAGCGTTCCTTGACGTGCTTCAGCAGGAAATCAACAAATAACATCAAGGGCTGCGCCGGAAAAGTCGGTGCAGCCCTTGCATTTTGCGTTCTTTTTCTGATATAATAGACATGTCAAGCATTATGATCACAGGAGGACGCTATGATTTCCATTCTGCCCGAAAGCAACTATGCCGCCGTCATGGCCGAGACGGTAGAGCCGTATCTGGATTCGCGCCGTCAGGAGATGGACATGCCGCTCTCCACGGGCGGAACGCTGCACGCGGAGGTCTACGAGCAGCCGGATGCGACCCGCGCCGTCGTCATCCTGCACGGCTACACGGAATCCGCCGAGAAATTCCGCGAAATGACGTGGTATTTTCTGAACGAGAAGTTCAACGTCTACGCCATCGACCACCGCGGACACGGCAAATCCGTCCGCAAAATTTCTGACACCTCCATCACACACGTCGATGCGTTTTCGGATTATCTGCGCGATTTGGAGGAATTCATGTCGGGTGTCGTCCTGCCGAGGACGGAGCATCTGCCGCGCGTGCTGTATGCGCACTCGATGGGCGGCGCGATTGGCGGCATGACGCTGATGAATCACCCGGAGTATTTCGCGCGGGCGGTGCTGACTGCGCCGATGATTGCGCCGTCGAGTGCGCCGCTGCCGCGCTGGGCGGGCAAACTCGCGGCGGACTTCATGTGCGCCATCGGCAAGCGGGAAGACCGCGCGTTCATCGGCAAACCGTTCAGCCCGGAGAACGAGCCGTTCGAGACATCCTGCGCCACCAGCCGCGTCCGCTTTGACTACTACGAGCGCAAGCGCATCGACAACGCGCACTTGCAGAATTGTTCACCCACTTATGGCTGGGTACAGGAAGCGATTGGCGTGACGAAAGTGCTGCTTGACCCGGCAAAGGACAAGCAGATTACCACGCCGCTGCTGCTCTGCCAAGCATCACTGGACAGGACAGTCTGTCTGCCGGAGCAGAAACAATTCGTCGCGCAAGTCCCCGGTGCGAAACTTTCCGTTTATCCCGCGAAGCACGAAATCTACATGTCCACGAACGATGTGATGGAGAAGTATGTGCCGGAAGTGATTGGGTTCTTACGGGGGTGAGGGAGGCGCCAGAGGCTCTGCCTCTGGACTCCGGCAGGGGCGCTGCCCCTGCACCCTGCAAGGGAGTTCCTCCCTTGACCCTTTCGCGCGATTCAGTTGGTGACTTCTGCATACAGTGTCCGCGTGTTTATCCAGCGAACCTACGGTTCGCTAAATTTCCGGTAGAAACCAAGCAACATGGGAGTGACCGCGCCGAAGGGGTCAAGGGGGCGATCGGAAAGCCCCCTTGTCGCCGCCGCAGCGGCGATTCCCCCTGCGGCAACATCACGCAATAAACAAAAAGGTCAATACTCAAAACTCCCCTGTCCATATCAAGCGGGGGAGTTTTTTCATCATCACACCACGCGCCCAACGGCTTCTGCAATCTTCCGAATATCCGCCATCACGTCCACAAAGGCTGCGGGCGTAATCGACTGCGCACCGTCGCACAACGCGTGCGCCGGGTCGTTGTGCACCTCAATCATCACGCCGTCCGCGCCGACCGCAATCGCCGCGCGCGCAATCGGCTGCACCATCCAGCTCTTGCCGGTCGAGTGGCTCGGATCGACAATCACCGGCAGATGACTCAGCTTCTTCACCGCGCAGATGGCGGACAGGTCGAGCGTGTTGCGCGTGTACGTCTCGAACGTGCGGATGCCGCGCTCGCACAGAATCACCTGCTCATTGCCGCCCGCCATGATGTACTCCGCACTCATCAGCCACTCTTCGATGGTGGCGGACAAACCGCGCTTAAGCAGAATCGGCTTGCGAATCTTACCCAATTGTTTCAGCAGGTCGAAATTCTGCATGTTGCGCGCGCCGACCTGAATGCAGTCCACCTTATCCACGAAGGTATCAATGTCGTAGGGAGACATCAGCTCGGTCACGATGGGCAGCCCGGTCTGCTCGCGGGCATGGCAGAGCATGTCCAGCCCCTCGTATGCCAGTCCTTGGAAGGAGTACGGGGACGTGCGCGGCTTGAACGCACCACCGCGCAGCACCGTCGCGCCCGCGTCCTTCACCGCCTGCGCCACGGCGGTAATCTGCTCGTTGCTCTCCACGGAGCAGGGACCCGCCATAATCGCGAGTTTCTTGCCGCCGACAACCGTGTTCCCGATTTTGATTTCGCTCGGCGCGGGGTGGAACGCGCGGTTTGCCTTCTTGAACGGCTCGGCGACCTTCATGATGCGTTCGACGCAGTGGAAGGATTCCAGCTGGTCGGGGTCAATGCGGCTCGTGTCGCCAGTCAGACCGAGGATGGTCATCTCCGTGCCTACAATCGGGCTGACGGATACGCCGCGCGCAACCACGGCATTGGTGACGGTGTCGATTTCCTGCTGGGTCGTACCCTGCTTCAAGACGATAATCATGGTGTTCAACCTCCTGCGTCAATCATTATTGGCTCAAAATCATTATTGGCTCAAATGGACGAAAAAAAGCACGGAAGCCCGCAAAAGAGCTTCCGCGCCTGATGTTTTCCTCAATCGCTGCGGCTGCTGCTTCACGGCACGTCAATTTGCCCGGCGAAAAACGCCGGGAACGTAAACGGAAACAGCACAGACAGCATCATGGAGAAAATTCCTCCGTTCGGCGGCATTATTGCCGCATATCCGCATTTATTATAGTCCGCTCATCCCGCGCTTGTCAAGGGCAGAATTGTACATTTGCTGTTTTTCGGGCGAAAAGTTTGCCAAAGCTAACCTGTATTGGATGGCATTCATCCATCCTCGGGCACGCACAGCTATCCTTCAGAAAAATTTCGGGAAAATCGTGTAATCCTCTTGACAATCAACCGATTTGGGCATTATAATAGCCATAATGACAATTGTGCCATTTGGTTGAAGGAGGATGAAGGGCATGGAGTCTTACCTGTTCGCAGACGTAGAGGCTGCGGCGGATACTATGGTGGTGGAAGGATACCACAAGCCGGGCAGCTTGACCCGCTCCAGCGGTGCGTGGATTCATGCGGCAGGCACGGCGATGTTTGAGGCAGGGAGACGCCCCATTAAGCCGCATGACCAGTGGATTTGGTTCGCGGTGGAGGCAGGCGAAGCGACGCTGGTTTGGCAGGGGCATGAGCTGACGCTGAAACAGCAGGAAACGTGCTTCCTGCCCGCCGGCAACCGCGACGCTGCCCTGCAGATTGACGAGAGCGTCCGCTGCGTATGGATTGCGCTGGAAGGCCCGCTTGCGCCGATGGTCGTACGCAAGATGGGCGCGCTGCTGCATATGCCACTGAAGCAGGGGGCGCTGCCGAGCCAGATGTACTTGGCGAAGCAGATTGTGCAGGTCATCGTCCGCCACACGGACACCAGCGACGCGACATATCAGCTGCAGCACCTGATGTACGGGATGCTGGCAAGCCACTGGGGTCAGCCGGTCGCCATGGACGCGATGCTTTCGCACGAGATTGCGAAGGTCGTGGACACCCTGCGCGCGAATCAGTACAAGGACAACTTCTCTCTGGCGGAGATGGCGGCAATTTCCCGTATGCCGATGGAAACGTTCCGCAAGCGCTTCGTGAGCGAAGTGGGTATGCCGCCGCTGTCGTATGTACTGCACTGCAAGATGGAGCGCGCGAAGGAGCTGCTGCGCGAGGAAGGGCACACGGTTCGTCAGGCAGGCATCGAAGTCGGGATGCAGGATCCGTACCACTTCTCCAAGCAGTTCAAGAACATCGTCGGCATCAGCCCGTCGGCGTTCATGAAGCAGGCCGCCAAGCCGGATGCGACCATCCGCGGCAGCAGCAAAGTAGAAAAGAAGTAAACATTGAGGCGACTGTCAGGGGGATAAACCTGGCAGCCGCCTTTTTTCTTCCACATAACCGCCACATTTACCGCACGGGATACGGGCAGCATTGGATCTTGTGTTGCTCGGCACACTCGTCCGTTCCTCTACGGTCTACTATGTGATTTCTGTTCGTCGGTTCGGGAGTTTGCCCGCTGGCATCCGGCTTCCTTCAGACTCCGCCTCTCGATGGACACCCTTGCCTTCGGCTAAGCCGGGCGCACCATAGCGGCCGTTGCAGATTCATATTCTGCAACGGCCTTAAAAACGCTATGCAATGGGATTATTCCGCTGTCGGTATCAGGCGAATCAGCGCGGTGGGAATTTCTACATCGGCGAAGTCCAGCGTGAACACTGCGTTTTCACCTTCCACGATGTAGGGCAGATCAATTTCCATATCGTCGGCATTCAGCAGCGCCAGGGTAACGCCGTTCAGCAGCTCAGCGGGCATCGTGATTTTTACCTCGCCCTTCGGCCGGGTGAGCTTGCCGGAAACTTCAAAGCAGACGCACAGCAGCGTATTGCCGTTCGCAGTTTCACCCATGCGCAGCACCAGCTCGCCATAGGGCAGATGCTCGCCCTCCGCCTTCACTTCTTCAACCAGCGCCAGATGTGTGCCATCGCTCACATTGCCGCATACGGGGCAGAGCGTGCGCGTCGCTTCATCCTGCTTGAATTCGACGATGGCGCATTCGGTCTTGCCGACGTGCTTGCAATCCTTGCGCTTGCAGGTCGCGCTGTGCGTGCCGTCGCCGTTACTCGTCCATTCGCCATACCAGTGCAGCAGCGTCTTCGTCTGGTGATCCTTATAGCTGTCATTGCATTTTTTGCAGGTGTGCAGCGTGTAGCCGCCCTTTCCACAGGTAGGCTTGACGACCTTTTCGGTATAATCGTGCCCGGGGGCAGGGATTTCCACCTTGGTGGTGTAATCGCAGCCCTCACGCTGGCAGGCGTCATATTCATTCCAGCCAATTTCGGTGCAGGTGGGTGCCTTGGCGTCGTGGTGCACCAGGTCGTGTTTCAGCGCAAGCAGCTCCACCTTAGTGGTGTAATCGCAGCGGGAGCAGGTATCGTATTCATCCCAGCCAATTTCAGTGCAGGTGGGGGCCTTGGCGTCGTGGTGCACCAGATTGTGTTTCAGCGCAGGGAGCTCCACCTTGGTGGTGTAAGTGCAGCCCTCACGCTGGCAGGCGTCATATGCATTCCAGCCAATTTCGGTGCAGGTGGGCGCCTTGGCGTCGTGGTGCACCAGGTCGTGGTTGTTCGGGTCAGGTCCATTATATGGGTCTACATAAGTATCCGTTCCCTTGTGGTAGCAGTAGTCGCAGTTTGTGTAGTACACGGCCGGAGCAACGCAGGTGGCTGCGGACTTAAGGCACACGCTAACGGCGCCCTGAACGAACTAATGTGCGCCCACCTTAGTTTTCGCTTCGTGGCAGACGGTGCAGCTAACCCAGTGGTTTTCGGCATCCGAATCCCAGCCCTGATTCGCAGGGAAGGTATGTGCGCTGTAGTACTGCCCGCCGCAGGTAGTGCATGTTCCCAGGGTGATGCAGGTCGCACTGCTGTCGCCGGAGCAGCCTGCGGTTTCCTCCGCATCGCAGCCGTCACGCTGGCAGGTGCGGAAATGCGCACTGTTGTTGCCCCTGGATTGCCATGCGCCCCAGTCGTGACCGAGTTTGCCGTATTGAGCGCCGCACTTGGCGCAGGTTTTGCCCGTGGTGCAGGTCGGCGTTTCGGTGCCGCCAGAGTGATAGCTGATTGGATTGCCAACAAATATGGCATGGTTGCTTTTACCGCAGAGTGGACATTTGTAAATTACATAATGCTGATCGTCGTTGTATCGCTCGAATCCTGTAATCTCAAGATCTGCCTGCTTCTTACAGGAAAAAACATATGTTGCGGATGGTTTCCGCCTTCGCTTCCGGCGCCATTCCCGGCAGCAGGCACAGCAGCAGCGCCGCAGCCAGCAATATGGCAAAACTCTTCTTCTTCATCTTCGTCGCCTCCTTAAAGTTAGGGTAACACCGCACAAATGAGGTGGTCGGCTGGCAAATGGATTGTGCGTTGTTGCCTTTATGATGGATTTACTGCGCCAGTTCCACCAGCGTGTCAAACGCGGGCTTCGGCTGGGCATCCTTATCGAACAGGAGCGGGTACTCGTCCGCGCGCCAGCTCAGGTCGTCCACCGTGCCCCATACCTGCACCGCTTCGATGCGGTCGGCGTAACGCAGGAAAATCTTCATCAGGTCGCCGTAATACTTCGCCTGCTTCTGCAGATTTTCCTCGCTCGTATCGTCAATGCCCACGTCAAGTTCGGACACGCGCAGGAGCAAATCACGCTTGGCAATCTGCTGGAACGCCCAATCCACGCGGTCAATCGTCGGACTGCCGACGGAGTAGTGTGCCTGGAAGCCGTAGCCGTCAATCGTGCCATCCGCAATCAGGCTGTCCAGCAGGACGCAGATGCCGTGCAGCTTGGGGTCAAGGGGGGTGTTGTAATCATTGTAGTACAGCTTCACGCCGTCCGCGGCGTACTTGCGGGCGTACTCAAACGCGCGGTTCACGAAATCCTGACCGACCGTCTTTGTCCAGTTGGATTCGCGCAGCTGGTCGCTGCCGTCCGCCACGGCTTCGTTCACAACGTCCCACGAGACAATCAATCCCGGATAATTCTCGTTCGTCCACGTCAGCACCTGCTGGATGTAGCTTTCCATGCGGGCGAGCATGGTTTCGCGGCTGCACAGCGGCTTGTGGGTCGCGTAGCCCTCATGGAAGAAGGCTTCGGGCGTCTGGGAGTGCCACACCAGCACATGCCCATGCACCTTCACGCCATTGTCGCGGCACCAATCGAGGAACGGAATGCAGTTGTCGAACTTCACAGCGACGGCCGTGTCGTCCGTGCGGCTGAGCTTGCGGCATTCCGCCATATCCAGCAGCGAATCCGGCTTCATCTCGTTTCCCGCGGTCATGATGGTGAACTGGCTGCCGTAGAACGCCATGCGTTTGCTGTCCGCCACTTCACTGGCAACAACCGCCGTGCCGAAATCGAACTTATCCGCATAGAGCGTCTTGAGGACAGGCAGCGAAGTGGTGTCGAAGGAGTCAATCTTCTCGTCGCAGGTGAAATTGCGGATGGTGAAGGACGTTTCCTTGCCCGCGCCCTCAATGTACAGCACATACTTGTCATACCGACCGGGAATGTACGAGCCGGACAGCATCGCCCATTCGCCCTTCTTCGCCGTGCCGGTGACAATGTTCTCATAGGATTCCTCGCCGTCGCGGGTATGGGCGACGGACAGGATGAAGCTGCACGAATCCATCTCGTCCTGCTTCACCTGCACGGACAGGTTGTAGGCGCGCCCCGGCACAAGGTCGAAGTCGCGACCGGGAGAGTTCCACGTCGCGGTACGCCCGGTGATGTACAGCCCGTCAGCGGTCGTCTCGATGGTAGCACTGCCCGCAGAGCGCGCATACCAGCCGTCCGTGCCGCTGGTAAAGTCCGACGTGTAGTGAATCTGCGGCGCGTCGGAGTAATCCACCTTTTCGGGCGCGGTGATGGTCAGCGTAACGTCATCAAGGCAGTAGTTTTTGCCCAGATAGTTATCCGACGCCGTGAGGAAGCGGATGTTGATGCCCGCGTCCGCCTCGAAATCGCAGGAGATTTCCGTCCACTCCTTGCCCTTGACGTTCACCTGCGCGTAGTAGGCGTAATCGCCGCCCGCCTTGCCAATCGCCACAGCGCCGTCTTCCGAGCTTTCGACGTAGACGCAGGCGGACAGGTGGACTTTCGCGCCGGCTTCAATGCCAACCGACGCAGCGGAGAGGTCAACGGCATCCCAATTATTGCTGCCGCGTCCAGAAACTCGCAGGCTCTGCTTACCGCTATGTGCCTGCGATTCCGTCACGCCGACGGTGCAGGAGCCAGACTGGCTGAACGCGGCGGCGTTGCCATCCTCAAAGTCGATGGTGACGGCGGTCTGCGCGGCTTCTTCCGCTGCGGCGAAGCAGGGCAGAAACAAGCAGACTGCCATCAGCAGAGAAAGCGCTTGTGCGACCCAGTGTTTCATGTTTAATTTCCTCCCTTAGCGTCTTGGGGGTCTATGGAATGGATGATGTAATAATTTAATTATACACAAAAATTGTGTTTTGTCAAGAATGTCTGATTTCTTACCAGAACGAAAATGGTTTCGTTGGGTGGTTTTTTCTGATTCTATGCTGATGGGCATGGTTGAACTGATCTTTTCCATGCTTCCAGAGGGCAATGAAAACGGACGAAGTCCGCGGTCGCCCTCTGGACTCCTTCGGTTTCGCCACTCCTGTCGCTGGTTTTTATCGCCACTTTGTGCCTTTTGTCCTTGAATTTTCCGGCTTTTTGTTACTTAACTGATGGGCAAGAAATATTGTCGAAATCTTTCCAAAAGCCCCCTTGAAACAAGGAAAAAACCGTGCTATCATCAAACCGTTTCTAATGAACTTACGACTGAACGACACGTCTTTCTCCAAGGGAGGACAACCCCATGAACATCCGCTGCTTCTGCTGCATGGGCGACAGCATCACCAGCGACCAGGTCAGCGGTATCGGCACGATGGTGGCGCATCGGCTGAACGCGCAGGAGGTGCTGAATGCCGCCTGCGGGTACGCAACCTGCTCCGACTGGCACGAAGGCGATAGGAACATCACGCCTGTAACGCTCATCGAGCCGCCGAACACGAACACGGCGGACAACGTGCTGTCCAATCAGGTGCGGCGCGTTTTGCAGGCGCTTACGCCGAAGGGCAGCATCATCCGCTGGACGGTGGATGGCATCGAGTATGCGATTCCGGCGGAAATCGGTATCGGCACAGGCACGCTGAGCACGCCGGACGTCATCTACATCGCCATCTCCACCAATGACGGCAATCAACCGGAAAATGCCCCGGCGGATGATTTCGCGGCCGTCTGTGAACTCCCCTATGCCGCCCTGACCCGCACGTCGATGGCATCTGCGCTGCTCTGGGCGGTGCGAACATTGCAGACCGTCTGCCCAAACGCGGCGATTTTTCTCGCCACGCCGCTGCAAACATACACCCCGCAGGAATGGATGGACGAATCTCACGGGCTGCTCAAGCGCCGCGTCATCCAGAAAGTCGCGCAGAAAACGGGTGTGCACTGCATCGACAGCTTCTACGGAAGCGGCTTTGACCGCAGTGTTGCCCGCTCTCACGGCGAAGTCCACCCGGACGAGGAATGGAAAATCCGCATTGCTGACTTTGTGACAAAGGAAATCGAATCGACCCTGTATAAGGAGTAACCGATGGAGAATATCAAATGGCTGTGGGGCGTAATGGACAAGCGCTACCACAAGTGGCACATTCTTGGTCTCATCATCAGTGCCGTCACGTCGCTGATGCTGCTCATCAACCCCTACCTGACGATGCGCCTGATGGATGACGTCATTGTCGCGCAGAACCCCGAACCGCTCGTCGGCTTGCTGCTGGCGATGCTGATTGTCAAGGTTACGCGCGAAGGTCTGCGCTACCTGATGGTTGTCCTGCTGGAGCATTCCTCCCAGAACACGCTGATGAACCTGCGCATGCGGCTGTTCACGCGCCTGCAGTATCAGGACATGCGCTTTTTCGACATTCACCGCACGGGCGACCTGATGACGCGCCTGTCCGCTGACACAGACTGGTGCCGCCATTTTCTGGCATACATAGACTATGTGGCGGTAGACAGCATCGTCATGTTCGTGTCGTCGTCGATTTACCTGTTTTCGGTGAACTGGAAGCTCGCGCTGGCAATGGTCTGCGTCACGCCGCTGCTGATGATTATCACGAAAGTGTACTCCAAGGGCGCGCGGCGGATGTTCGTGGACATGCGCGACAAGATGAGCGACATGAACGCGAAGGCGCAGGAGAACATTGCGGCAAACCGCGTGGTGAAGGCGTTTGCGCGTGAGGAATACGAGGAGAACCGCTTCGACGAGCGTTCCCGCGCCTTCCGCGATGCGAATCTGGATATCAACAAGCGTTGGCTGTCCTTCTACCCCTTCATCGAGATTCTGGCGAACGCCATGACGCTGCTGACCGTCTTTTTCGGCGGCTACCTGATGATTACCGACGGCATGACGGCGGGCGAACTGACGATTTTCACCCAGCTGGCATGGACGCTGAGCGTCCCCATGCGGCAGCTGGGCAACCTGCTCAACGACTGGCAGCGCTTCATCACCTGCTCGAACAAGGTCATGGAGATTGAAGTCTCCCGCCCGGAGATTGTAGACAGCTCCTGCGCGGTGAATCACGACCACATCGAGGGTGCGATTTCCTTTGACCATGTGTCCTTCGCTTACGGCTCGCAGCCGGTGCTGTCCGACGTAACGTTCTCCGCCAAGCCGGGGCAGACCGTCGCCATCATGGGGCCGACCGGTTCCGGCAAAACGACGCTGATTCAGCTGCTCGCCCGCTGCTACGACGTGACCAGCGGCAGCATTTCCGTTGACGGCTGCAATGTGCGCAAGTGGAAGCTGCAGCAGCTCCGTGACGGCATCGGTACGGCAACGCAGGATGTTTTCCTCTTTTCCGACACGGTGGAAGGCAACATTGCTTTCGGCGACCAAACGCTGACGGAGGACGAAGTGCACGACTTCGCCCGCCGCGCAGCTGCGGACGACTTCATCAAGGGCTTGTCCGAGGGCTACGACACGATTATCGGTGAACGCGGCGTGGGGCTTTCCGGCGGACAGAAGCAGCGCATTGCCTTGGCGCGCGCGCTGGCAGTCAAGCCCGGTATCCTCGTCATGGACGACACCACTTCCGCTGTCGATATGGAGACGGAGAAGTACATTCAGGCGCAGCTGCGTCAGCTCCCCTACGACTGCACGAAGCTGATCATTGCCCAGCGCATTTCCTCCGTCAAGGATGCTGACCTCATCCTGATTTTGAAGGACGGCGTTGTGACCGAGCGCGGCACGCATCAGGAGCTGCTGCGTCAGCGCGGCTACTACTACGAAACGTACTGCCTGCAAAACGGCATCACGCCCGACACCGCTCCGCAGGAGGTGATGTAACATGGCGCGCAACAAATTTGACGTAGACGAGCGCTTGGAAACCCCGTTTGACTTCCGGCACTTGAAGCGCGTGGGCGTTTACATCGGCAAGCACAAGTGGAAGATGCTGCTGGCGCTGCTTTTGTCCGCCTTGGCATCGGTAACGAGCCTCGCCGTGCCGAAAATCACCCAGACCGTCATGGACGTCGCTGTACCGCAGAAAAACGTTGACCTGCTGCTGAAAATGGCGCTGGCATTCATGGGCATCATCATCGTCGGCATCGTCTTCACGGTCATCCGCTCGCGCATCATGGCGTTCGTCAGTCAGCAGATCATCTACGATATCCGCAAAGACCTCTTCGCGCACCTGCAGCAGCTGCCTTTCGCCTACTACGACAGCCGTCCGGCGGGCAAAATCCTCGTGCGCGTCATCAATTACGTCAACAGTGTGTCGGATATTCTTTCCAACGGCATCATCAACTCGATTCTGGAAATCATCAATATCATCTTCATCGTCGTCTACATGTACACGACCGAGCCGACGCTGGCGACGATTGTTGTGGCGGGTCTGCCGATTTTCGTGGCGATTATCATCATCCTGAAGCCGCGTCAGCGCCGCGCGTGGCAGAATCAGTCGAACAAAAACAGCAACTACAACGCGTATCTGGCGGAATCCATTGACGGCGTGCGCGTGAGCGAACTGTTCGCGCGGCAGGATGTCAACTGCTCCATCATGCAGCGGCTGGCGACGGCGTGCCGCGCGGCGTGGCTGAAGGCGATTTACATCTCCAACAGCGTCTGGCTCTCTTCGGAAATCATCACCCAGATTGTTTTCACCCTCATGTACTACGCGGGCGTGTACTGGCTGGGCGGCGCGGTGGTCTCCTTCGGCGTGATTCTCGCCATGGGGCAGTACGTCAGCCGTTTCTGGCAGCCGATTACGAATCTGGCAAACATCTACAACAGCTTCGTGAACAACATGGCGTACCTGGAGCGCATCTTCGAGACGATGGATGAACCGGTCGTAATTGACGACAAGCCGAATGCCGAGACGCTTCCGCCCATTACCGGCGCAGTTGATTACAACAACATCACCTTCGGCTATGAGGAAGGGCAGACCGTCCTCAAGGATGTTGATCTGCACGTCAAGGCGGGCGAAAGCATTGCGCTTGTCGGCCCGACGGGCGCGGGCAAGTCCACCATCGTCAACCTGCTCTGCCGCTTCTACGACCTGCGCAGCGGTTCCATCACGCTGACGGATGAATCCGGCGTGAAGCACGACATTACCGACGTGACGCTGCACTCCCTGCGCTCGCAGATGGGTATCATGCTGCAGGATTCCTTCATCTTCTCCGGCACGATTCTGGACAACATCCGCTACGGCCGTCTGGACGCGACAGACGACGAGGTACGTCAGGCGGCTGCGGTTGTCCGCGCGGACGACTTCATCCGCGAAATGCCGCAGGGCTACAAAACGACCGTGAACGAGCGCGGCGGCAGCCTTTCGCAGGGGCAGAAGCAGCTGATTGCCTTCGCGCGCACGCTGCTGAGCGACCCGCGCATCCTGATACTGGACGAGGCAACCTCCTCCATCGACACCAAGACGGAGAAGCTGCTGCAGGACGGCATTCAGGCGCTGCTGAAGGGACGCACGTCGTTCATCATTGCGCACCGTCTGTCCACCATCAAGAACTGCGACCGCATCCTGTACATCGGCAATCAGGGCATCATGGAAGCAGGCTCTCATGACGAATTGATGGCCAAGCGCGGCGCATACTACGAGCTGTACACCGCGCAGGCGCGCGACCAAGGCATGGGGGAATAAGGCGCGCACGGCGCTTCTGAGAATTGCATAGGGACAAAAAGCGGGGTTGCGTGAAAAATGCGCAATCCCGCTTTTTTATAGGCACTACCGCACAATTCGTCGGCAGCGCTGGCGATGCCTTTTCTGCCATCTGCTTCTTGCAGAAATCTCGATTTACCTCCAGTAAACCTTCGATTTCTGCAATCGCATCTGACAAAAAATGCATTTGCCATCGCACCAACTCATTTGTGCGGTATTGCCTATATTATTTTTCCGCCCCTAAAATCGCCTTAATATCCCCCAAATTCTCCGCAAAATACACTTTTTCCTGTTTTTCTTCCGTCGAAAGCCCCATTTCCACCATATGCCTCAGCAGCGCCTTCAATCCCTCATAATACCCATTCAAATTATACAGCACACACGGGGCATCTATCTGCTTCAGCGCCAGCTTCGACATCACTTCCGACACCTCTTCCAGCGTCCCCGTGCCGCCCGGGAACGCAATGAACGCATCCCCCAGTTCTATCATCTTCGTCCGGCGCTCCGGAATATCCTTCGTCACAATCAGCTCCGTCAGCCCCTCCATCTGAAAGCTCTCGCTGATGAAAAACTCCGGCTCAACGCCCGTCACCTCCGCGCCAGCCGCCAGCGCACTGGCCGCCAGCGCGCCCATCAAGCCGGATTTCGACCCGCCATATACCAGCGCGTAGCCGCTTTCACCAATCCAGCGTCCGAGTTCCTCCACCGCCTGCCGAAAAGACGTGTCGCTGCCCTCGTTTGCCCCCAGATAAACCGTAATATTCATGCGAAAGAATCCCCCTTTGCGTATTTCTGCTATCGAGTATAGCAGAATGAACACGGAAACGCAATCGGGGGATTTCCGCAAAAATGAGAATTTCCTCATGAATTTCTAATCATCCTTCGATGGATTTTCCATTCCGCTTGTGCTATCCTTATTCTTGTCAGAACGACAGGACGCGCCTACTTGGGCGCAGGAGGATAAGCACTATGATGGCTTTCATCGGCTCGGTTTTCAACATGATTGGCTCTTTCATCAACATGGTGTTCGGCGCGGTCGCCAGCGTGTTCCACTTTGTGTTCAGTGTATTAGGCGGACTGCTGGGGCTGGTGCTGCATCTGGGGATGCTGCTGCTGGTTGTCGGTCTGGTGGCGCTGGTGATTACGCGCCGCAAAAACTACAAGCAGGCGAAGGCGGATGAACCGCGCGTCATCCACATGGACAACGGCGAAACCTTCAAGAGCTATTACAGCAAGTAATTTGCAAAAAAGCGCTTGTCCTTCCTCTGAAAATGTGGTATAATCAGCGTTACCCTAAATTTTCGGAGGTTAAGAAGCCATGACGATTCTGTGGGACTGGAACGGCACGCTGCTCAGCGACGTACCGTTGGTGGTCAAAATCAACAATGAAGTTTTCGCGCGCCACGGCTATCGCCTGACAAGCGAAGAGGAATATCGGCGGATTTTCCGCTTTCCGGTCAAGGATTACTACACCGACATTGGCGTGACGGACGAGGATTTCCCGCTTGTGGCGAAAGAATGGAACGACGGCTACGTCGCGAACTTCCATCTGGCGCAGCTGCACCAGACGGCAGCGGAGGCGGTTCATCGCTTCCACGACGCAGGCTTCCATCAGGCGATTATCTCCGCCAGTCAGGTGGATCAGCTGCGCGCGCAGGTCGTCAAGTTTCCGGAGCTGGATGGCATGTTCGATGATATTCTGGGGCTGGGCGACGTCTACGCCGTGTCGAAGGTGCAGCTGGCGAAGGATTACCTTTCGCGCAAGGGCTACGACCCGGCGAACACGGTGTTTCTGGGCGACACGAGCCACGACGCCGAGGTTGCCCGCGCCATCGGCTGCCGCTGTCTGCTAATTTCCGGCGGGCACCAGTGCGACGCGGTGCTGCGTCAGGTGCCGGGCGTTGAAGTGCTGCCGTCCCTGCGCGCGGCGGCGGATGTATTAGGAGCATAACAAATTATGGCGGATATCTTGCAGGTCAACACGGAGCTTCCGGCGGATTTCACCCCGACCGCGCCAAGCGGCTTGACGGACGAGGAGGCGGCTTCCCGCAAGCCGAACATCTCCCACCACCGCCCCGACAAATCCACCGCGCAGATTCTGGCGGAAAATCTCTTCACGCCCTTCAACGGGCTGAATGTGGCGCTGGCGGTTTGTCTGGCGCTGGTGGGCAGCTGGCGGAACATGCTGTTTCTGGGTGTCGTGGTGTCGAACACGCTGATTGGCACGGTGCAGGAGCTTCGCGCGCGCAAGACCATTCGCAAGTTGTCCCTGCTGAACGCCCCGACTGCGCACGTTCTGCGCAACGGGCAGGAAAAGACCTGCTCGCCGGATGCGCTCGTCAAGGGCGATCTGGTGATTCTCCGCGCGGGCGACCAAGTGATGGCGGATGCCGTCGTCACCAGCGGGCAGGGTGCGGCGAACGAATCCCTGCTGACGGGGGAAAGCACGCCCATGCGCAAGCAGCCGGGCGATTTTCTTCTGTCCGGCAGCTATATTTTAGAGGGAACCTTCACCGCGCAGCTGGTTTATGTGGGCGACGAAAGCTATGCCGCCCGCCTGACGCGTTCCGCGAAGGAGATTCGCCGCCCGAAATCGGTGCTGATGACGGAGGTCAACCGCCTGATTCGCATCGTCAGCGCGGCGCTGATTCCGATTGGGCTGCTTTTGTTCTGCAAGCAGTTCTTCCTCCAGCACCTTCCGCTGACAACGGCTGTCCCTACGTCCGTCGCCGCCATGATCGGCATGATTCCCGAAGGGCTGATTCTGCTGATTTCGGTCGCCTTGGCGGTTGGCGTAATCAAGCTCGGCAAGCGAAACACCCTTGTGCAGGAGCTGTACGGCATTGAGACGCTCTCCCGCGCGGATGTGCTGTGTCTGGACAAAACCGGTACGATTACAACGGGCAAGATGACATTGGATTCGCTGCTGCCCCTTTCGGGGGACGAGGGCGCCATGCGGACACAATTGGGACGCTTCCTGTCCAGCATGGACGAGCGTTCCGGCACGCTGGATGCCCTCCGCGCGGAAATTCCCGATGTGCAGGGCGAAAAGCCCGTGGCTGTCCTGCCATTTTCCTCCGAACGGAAAAAGTCCGCCGTATCTTTTGCGGATGGTACGACGCTGATTTTAGGCGCGCCGACGTTTGTGCTGGATGATGCGCATCTTGCGCCGATTCGCAAAACGCTTTCGGACTGCGCCGGGCGCGGCTTGCGCGTGCTGGTTTTGGCAGAAGCGGACGGCTGCGTCACCGAAACTGACACGCCCGCTATCGCCCGCGTGATTGGCCTGTGCCTGCTGACCGACGAGATTCGCCCCGCGGCGCAGGAGACGCTGCATTACTTCCATACGCAGGGCGTTGCGCTGAAAATTATCAGCGGCGACGACGAAAAGACGGTCGCGGCGATCGCCCGCAAGGTCGGCTTGTCGGGCGGCGCGGTGGATGCCTCCACCTTATCGGACGACGAACTTCCCGATGCCTGCGAGCGCTACGCCGTATTCGGGCGCGTGACCCCGACGCGGAAAAAGGCGCTGGTCGAGGCGCTCAAGGCGAAAGGGCATCACGTTGCCATGACCGGCGACGGCGTGAACGACATTCCCGCACTCAAGGCGGCGGACTGCTCCATTGCCATGGCAGGCGGTGCGGACGCCACAAAACAGGCGGCGCAGCTGACGCTCCTGGACGCGAATTTCGCGAACATGCCGCTGATTGTCGCGGAGGGGCGGCGTGTTGTGGGGAACATCACGCGCGCGGCGTCGCTCTTCCTCGTCAAGACGCTGTATTCCTTCGCCTTGGCGCTGCTGACGCTGCTGTTCCCGGTCGAATACCCCTTCCAGCCGATTCAGCTGACGCTCATTTCCTCGCTGACAATTGGTCTTCCGGCGTTCCTGCTGACGCTCGAACCGAATCAGGATCGCATACAGGGCAGTTTCCTGCGCACGGTGCTGACGCGGGCGATTCCCGGTGCGGCGGCTGTGTGCGTTTGCGCCATGGCGGCAATGGCGGGCGTGAATTTCGGCTGGGATATGGCGGACTGCAAGACGCTGGCGGCGCTGTGCGCGGGCGCGGTCGGGCTGATGATGCTCTATTCCGTCTCCGTCCCGCTGACGAAGCTGCGCGCGGCGGTGTGCACCGTCATGACCGCCGGATTCGTGCTGGCGGTGTGCTATTTCAAGCAGATTTTCTATTTTGAGCACCTGACGCTGGCGCAGTATGGCGCGCTGGCAGGGCTGATTGTCCTTGCCGCGCTGGTGATGGCGGCGGTTTCGTGGGCGGCAAAAAGACTGCCGGGGAAAAAAGGATAATAGCAAGAAGGACGAGGCGGAAATGCTTCGTCCTTCTTTGTGTTATACTATTTCCTGATGAAAATGCACCATGATGCGCGGCGCGTTCAATCATCCTTTCGATTGGGCAGCGCCGTTTTTTCTGTATGCAGAGGGCGACATGCCCTCATACTGCTGGAAAACCCGGTTGAAGGTCGCAATGCTGCCGAAGCCCGACTGCCCCGCAATGGACGTAATCGAATCATCCGTCCGTTCCAGAAGCTGCTTGCAGAGCGTCAGCCGCTGGCGGGTCAGGAATTCGTGGAACGATATGCCCAAGCAGTCGTAGAAAAGGCGCTCGAAGTGGTAACGGCTGTACCCGCTCTTGTCCGCCATGTTCTGCGGGGTCAAATCCTCTGCGCAGTGCGCCATCACATAGTCGCGAATGTCAACAAAGAGCATCTGCGTCTGCTCCTTGTGGCGGACACGGCGGTTCAGTTCTGTGCCGTGTTCCTGCGCGTGGCGGCGGAGCAGGTCAATGAGCATCCGGCTCAATTCCAGCCGCGCGACCGTTAATCCAAAGCGATCCCGCGCCACCCCAGCCTCAGCCGCAGCGGTCTTTACGCGCTGCTCAATTTCGGGCGCGCTGCCCTTGCGAATCACCACGCACGGCTGGAGGGCTTCTTCTACCGCCAGCAGACCGTCGATAATGAACAGGCGCTCGCGGTCAAGGAGGAAGTAATAGCGGTGGCCGGTCGGGGGTGTGTGGATTTCGTGGACGACGCCGGAGGGGATAACCATGATATCGCCCGGATGAAGAAGATGACGCTCGTTTTCGACGATGACAGTGAGGTCCTCGGCGATAACCATGATGACCTCATAGGTCATATGCCAATGCGGGAGGTAATCGCAGGTCTGGGTGTTATCGTAGAAACGGATGCCCTGACTGCGGTCTTCGCCGAATTCTTCCTTTTGGCGCATGTACCACATGTTGCTCTTCACAGCGTTACGTCCTCCTTTCCGGCTTTTTGCTCGCCCCTTGACTTCTTCGGCGCGGGCGCGCCTTCAAGGTGCTGTTTTCTTCATCATAGCCGTTTCGGGCGGAAATGTCAATCACGGCAGGCGCGAAATTCCGATTTGAGATGCAGAATTCATCACTTTGGTTGAATTGTATAGAAAATTACAATCTATACTCGTTTCATCGGTACAAAAATCGCTAAAAATGAGAGATATTTCGCTAAAAATGATTAGCATCAAATGTGTAATCAGGCGATAATATAGCCAGATGAACGATGTTCGTCGTTGCGCAATTCCAAAGGGAAGGAAGGGATCCTTTTGCAATCTACCAAGGCGATTGTCCGCCGGGATTTGACCGGACGTTCCACCATGCGGTGGGGAACGTACTTGAAGCGATACGGCACGCTATATCTGCTGCTGCTCGTGCCGCTGGCGTTCTTCATCATCTTCCGCTACGTTCCCATGTCCTACATTCTGCTGGCGTTCAAGAAGAACAACATTCTGAAAGCGCCGTGGCTGCTGGATTGGGCGAAAAACGGCGGCTGGGAATGGTTCATCAAGGCATTCAACGATAAGAACTTTATCGATGCGCTGAAGAACACCATCATCCTGAACCTGCTTGACCTCGTTATCGGCACGCCGATGCCCATCTTGATGGCGCTGCTGCTCAACGAGCTGGCATTCCCGAAGTTCAAGCGCGTCGCACAGACCGTGCTGTACCTGCCGCACTTCCTGAGCTGGGTTATCATCTCCAGTCTGTCGCTGCGGCTGCTGGCAACCAATGACGGCCTGATTAACCAGATATTCGGCACCAATATCGCTTTCTTAGGCACGGAGAACAACTGGCGCGCAACCTACATCGTGCTGGGCATCTGGAAGGAATGCGGCTGGAACACCATTATCTACCTCGCCGCGCTGACCGGCATCAGCCCGGAGCTGTACGAAGCGGCGGAAGTGGACGGTGCGAGCCGCCTGCGCAAAATCTGGCACATCACCCTGCCGGGCATCCGCTCCACCATCATCATCCTGCTGATTATGAACCTCGGCCGCATCCTCGGCAGCGAGTTCGACCGTCCGTTCACCCTGAGCAACCCGCTGGTTGAGGGCGCAAGCAAGACGATTTCCATCTTCGTCTACGAGCGCGGCATCAAGGGCAACCAGTTCGCCCTGTCCACAGCGGTCGGTCTGTTCCAGTCCGTCGTCTGCGTCATCTTCCTGCTTGGCTCGAACGCTCTGGCGAAGAAGTTCGACGAGCCGGGCATCATGTAAGGAGGGCTGCGATATGGCGACGACAACCTTCAACGGCAAAAAAGTCCATCAGGGCATGATTAAGTCTAAAAAGACCCGCGTGGGCGACCTCATCATTGCCTTCATCATCTTTCTGGCGATGCTGATTTGCCTGCTGCCGATGGTCAACGTGCTGGCAAGCTCCCTTTCCTCCAGCGAACACCTGATTCGCAACGACGTGTTCCTCTGGCCCAAGGGCTGGAATTTTGAGGCGTACAAGACCATTCTGAGCGACAGCAAGTACACATGGTCTCTGGCGTGGACGGGCATCCTGACCGTCGTCTGCACGGTGCTGAGCCTTGTGCTGACCGTCTGCACCGCCTTCCCGCTGATTTACAAAAATCTGCGCGGCGGCAAGGTCATCAACTTCATCATCCTGTTCACGATGTACTTCAGTGCCGGCACGATTCCGGGCTACATCCTGCTGAACAACCTCAAGATGCTCAACACCCCGTGGGCGCTGATTCTGCCGAACTGCATCAGCGTGTTCAACGTCATCGTGCTGCGCTCGTTCTTCTACAGCGTGCCGGACAGCCTTCGCGAGGCGGCGGAGATTGACGGCGCAGGCCCAATCCGTACGCTGGTGACGGTGTATCTGCCGCTGTCCCTGCCCTCTCTGGCGACGCTGGCACTGTTCTACGCCGTCGGCCGCTGGAACGGCTTCTCCGATGCGCTGATGTACCTGAAGTCCAGCAAAGCGGAAAAGTACTGGCCGATTCAGCTGCTGCTGTACAACATCATCAAAAACTCCACGCAAAGCAGCGAAATCGCCACGCAGGAAGGTTTCTTCAGCGCCGGCGTTTCCAAGACGATTCAGATGGCGTCCGTCATGTTTGCAACCGTGCCGATTCTGCTGGTGTACCCGTGGCTGCAGCGCTATTTCGTCACCGGCGTCACGATTGGCGCAGTCAAGGGCTGATGCCCCTATACTATTTCCAAATGAGAATGCACCAAGGCGCGAGCAGATGGTGCAGGTGAATGCAGGAAATAGTATTATAACACCGTATTTCAGGGACGTGTGAGCCCTGCAAATAAAAAGGAGGAAAAAACCCTATGAAACGCATCGTGTCTCTGGTTCTTGCGCTCGCGATGGTGCTGTCTCTGTGCATCTTCACGACCGCATCCGCGGACGACGGCTTTGTGGACGGCAAGTTCACCGAAACCCGCCACATCACCGTTGAAGTCTACAACCGTTACAACGACGGTGGTTCCGACCCGACCAGCAGCGTGTACGCGCAGTACATCAAGCAGGGGATGCTTGACAAGTACAACGTGGACGTTGAACTGGTGTCTGTCGGCCGCTGGACCGAAGTTGACGACCTGAACAACCTGCTCGCCACCGGCAACGCGCCCGACGTGTGCGTCACCTACTCCTACCCGACGATCCAGACCTTCGCGGGCATGGGCGGCATCATCGACCTGAATCCGCTGCTGACCGAATACAAGGATCTGCTGCCGGATCTGTGGGCGCTGCTGGGCGACTACAACATCTACTACGATCAGGATCCGGAAACCGGCTCTGTGTGGGCGATTGAAGCGGTGCTGGCGGAATCCGCGCGCATCGACACCTTCATCCGCAAGGACTGGCTGGACAAGCTGGGTCTGAAACTCCCCACGACCGAGGAAGAGTTCCACAACTGCCTGATCGCTTTCCGCGACAACGCTGAGCTGCTGCTGGGCGCCGACGCTGCGAAGATGGTTCCCTTCTCCATCAGCACCGACATCGGCTGGCGCGCTGACCTGCTGAATGTCTCCAAGGTGCCGGAGGACGTGTCCGACGAAACGCTGTATGTCTACGGCTACGACGACCGTCACCTGCTCTACCCGAACTACAAGGAAGGCATCCGCGTGCTGAACCAGTGGTACAACGAAGGTCTGATTTGGAAGGACTTCGCGCTGTACACGGACGCAAGCGTTGAGGACGACATGATGAAGTCCGGCTTCGTCGGCGCTTTCATCCACAACTGGGATTACCCCTACCGCAATGGCGAAGACTCCATTCAGGCGAACCTGACCCGCGCTTACGGCGCAGACGCTGGCTTCATCGCTGTGGACTGCTTCCAGAACGACGCTGGCATCACCCGCAAGTATCTGGCTGACCGCATTGACCGCAAGGTGTTCTTCCCTGCGACCAACGACGAACCGCTGGCTTCCCTGCTGTACCTGAACTTCATCTCCTCTGAAGAAACCATCAAGTTCCTCCAGACCGGCAAGGAAGGCGTTACCTACAAGATGACCGACAACGGCGCGTATGAGATGCTCAACGCCACCGGCGAATGGATCAAGAACTCCGGCATGAACATCGACCACACCATCACCGTCAACGGTCTGTACCTGGGCGACGCCACTGCGGCAACCACCGCGCTGAACTTCCCCGGCGTGGATCCCGAACTCATCATTATCGCGAACACCTACGGCAAGCTGAACGGCCGCATTGTGAAGAAGTTCTCCTGCGGCGCAATCTCCGCGGAAGAAGACGTTGGCACTTCCCTG
>UMKV01040558.1_pt1 | contig 27765 bp, 24 predicted proteins | sample 1966381 | NCBI WGS metagenome assembly UMKV01 (sample SAMEA4836182, study PRJEB28245) | human gut metagenome | biome: gut microbiome; material: fecal sample | place: Denmark | collected 2008
GCTGAACGATGTAGTTTCGTTCAGCTTTTTTCGTATAAATAAAAAACGGACAGACTGAAAAGTCTATCCGTTTTTGGCGCGGAACAAGGGATTTGAACCCTCGCGCCGGTTTCCCGACCTACTCCCTTAGCAGGGGAGCCCCTTAACCACTTGGGTAATTCCGCAGGTTATTTAATGGCGGAGAGGGTGGGATTCGAACCCACGGTCCCTTGCGGGATCACTGGTTTTCAAGACCAGCTCCTTAAACCACTCGGACACCTCTCCATAATATTTTTTTGTGCCGAGGTTATCACAGAAATCTATCGTTAATACAGCATTTCCGCAATCGACTTGTTTATTATATCACAACTAAATATATTTGTCAAGCCTTTTTTTGAAATTTAACAGGATTTTTTTCAAGAATATTCCGTCCCCGATATTTCACGGGGACGGAAAAATATTTAACAGTATTTGCGGAGAACGTCAGCCGCTTCATCAAGTACAGCAACGGCTTTGCCAAGGTGGGTCTTTACAACTTCGTTATTGCTGTTTTCGGTCATTTCCTTAGCCTGAGCGAGAGCATCTCTGCTTGCTTCGACCTGAGTCTGATAAAGGCTGTCAAAACGCTTGATGGCATTTTCAGCCATTTTTTTGTATGCACTCTTGAGATCCTTTACGGCATTGGAACGCACATCATCAAAGTTTTCAAGCGCTGTATCGATAATGTTCGTCGTTCTTCTTCTGCCGAGAAGATTCTTGAATGAACTCATCGTTTCGGAGGGGTAGCTGCCGTTTTCGTCAGCGCCTGCGGCGTTTATGACGGACTGGCTGACGAGTACGAAGCTGTCGGATAATCCGTTTCCTGCGGTCGCTTCTTCGGCGAGGTTGGCAAGTCCGAGCTTGCGCGCAAGTTCACGTCCCATATTGCTGAGAACTTCGTTGAGCGCCTTTTCGTGTATCTCAATGCACTTTTTGTAAGCCTCACCGACCTTATCAACGAGGAACGAGTAGAAGTGCTTTTCAACATCCTCGGGATTGCCCTGATTTCTTGCTTCGTAAATATCTTCACGAAGCTTGGAGAAGAAGCCGTACATCCACTGCTCTGCCTGCTGCTGCATTTCGGTAACACTGAGAACGATCTTCGGGCGGCGTTCTTCGATTGCCTGTGCGAGCGAGTGACATTCCCGATCGATCTTTTCGGAAAGGTCAACAAGCTTCTGTTTGTCGAGTGCGATCATATCATAGACCATGTGTATTCTTGAAGCCGTATCGTTGAGCATAAGGTTGAGCATGGTTATAACACGCTGTGTGCGGATAAAATCCTTCTGGAGAATTATCTCACGTTTGAGCGACATCTCGAACTTGAGAAATTCATTTTCGTAGAATTCCTGAAGTCCCGTGAGGTCGGGGCGGTTAAGACCTATCTTGCGGCGGTATTCGTCGATGCCGCTCACGCCGTAAACGAAAGCATTCGGGACGATACGTTCGCAGCACTCGCTGACACGGTTGATGATCTTTTCGATATCTCTCATACTGCCCATAGCGTCGATCATATTGACGAGAACGAACAGCTTGCTGAAGCTCATCGGCTGAATATGCGTTGCAAGGAAAACCTGTTCCGATTCGGAGAAAGGGGAGAGCGCAGACGCAACATAAACGATAGCGTCAGCGTTTACAAGGTAGTCCTGAACCTGCTTGTCGAGGCAGTCAAGGTCGGAAAGACCGGGCGTGTCAACAATGCGTATCTCTTTGAGTATCTCTGCATTATCGCGGATATCGATGTATTCAAGGCTATCGGGGAAAGCTCTTGTGAGCTTTTCAAGGCGCTCTCTCTGTAGATCGTCTGCGGTGAGCATAATGCGCTGTCCGTTGGAAAGAACAGCCTCCGCAGTCGGAGTTTCACCGTAGCTTATCGAATTTATGGTAAAGGTTTCGGGGGCAACGTTTACGGGCGCGATGGATTTGCCGAGGATAGCGTTGATGATAGTGCTTTTTCCTCGCTTGAAATCGCCGAGAACAACGAGTGAGAACGGCTCTGTGCGGCGCTTTGTGATAGCTTTGTCCCACTGTTTGAGATTGTCGGTGAATTCTTCGCCGAGAATACGGCAAACGGGCTTGTTGGCGAGAATTTCACGCATATAATTCTGTATTTTTTCAATGTCGGGTTCAACGTCAGCATAAGTCAGAGTATTATTCGTATTTTCGGACATATCAAACACCCGCCTTTCCTGAATCCGAGCCGAGGATTATTTCACAGCGCACTTCAAGCGCCTGCTTGTTGACGGTGTGAAGATCATCACCGCCGATGTCATTTCTCCAGCTGTAAAGCGTTTCGCAGTTGAGAAATTCCATTCCCGCAAAATAGCGGCGTTCGAGATAGTTCGTGCTGCTGTCGAGAGAAATGCTTCGCGCAGGTGTAACGTGGAGCGTTTCATACATTTTTTCAGCCTTATCCTTGTCAAAGACCTGACCTGTGCGGCTGTAAATGTCGTTAAGTCCCTTTTCTCTGAGTGAAACGAAAACGGACGAGAAATCCTGCGGCCTGTCAAGGCAGATGATGCCTGCACGGTCAGCGGTCACACAGGAAAGCGTTAGCCAATCCATCATTACCGATGCAAGCTGCTTTCTGTTGTCGGTGACGGGGTTGACAACTTCACTGTCCATAATTATGCCGAAACTCGGTGCAGCCTGATAGTAGATGCAGTGGTTGTTCTGAATGTGACCGCATTCGCAGCCGATGAGGTATGAAAGCTCATCTTTTGTGCATTTTTCGCACAGACCCGATGTGAGAACGATAACGGGCGAGGTATTTTCAGCGGAGATAGAGTATATCTCCATTTTGTTCGGTGCATTTCTTACGAAGACTTTCGGAACGTCTATCATAAGTCGTTCTGCGCAGGTCTTTGCAATTGCCCATATTTCGGGGTAGCTGCCCTGCGAAACTTCGCTGGCGGTCTTGAATATCTGTTTGAATTTGTTCGGTATCTCGACCGTGACAAGGTTTTTGTAAATTTTGTTCCAGCCTGAATATGTGATGAACTTCTGACGAACGGAAAAATCCGCATCAAAGCCGTAGTCCATTCTTCCGCCGACGATGTGATCCTTTGATTTTCTTGTTCTTGCGGCGAGATAGTTCGTAAAGCTGGTATCTATATCGAGCAGGGGATTCTGCTTTTCGAGTGAATCGAGAACATCGTTCATCGCTTTTATCCTCCATTATATGGTTACTGTCGGGATCTTTTATGATGCCTTTGAAGCATCACGATATCCCGTTTTTTTACTGATATCTAATCATAATGTGTGCAAAAGATCAAGCAAAATCCCGCAGCTGCTGAAAACAGGTTTAAATGGATCTTGCGCCGATTTTTGTCTACACATTCATTGGAGATCAGTATTATTCATCGTTTGTAAGAGCATGATGAAGATTGTATGTTTCCGCAAGCAGAGAACCGGTGTATTCCGCAATGTTCTGAAGCTTGACTTTTTCGTTTTCGGAAACGGTCTTGCGTTCTGCTTTGAGCTGATTGAGGTTGTCAAGCGTTTTCTGTGTATCCTTGAGGATAATTTCGGTCTCGTCCTCGATCTTCTTTTTAAGTCCCTCGAACGATGCGAATACCTGCTGACGAACGGTTTCGGAGAAGTCGCTGGAGATGCGCATTTCGTGGAACTGCTTTGAAACGGAGTTCTTGAAGCTGTTCTTGTATTTGTCTATTCTTTCCTGAACGAGAAGCTTATCAACGGAGAGCTTGCCCGTGAACGTTCCCGCAAGACCTGCGATAGCCATAATGCAGAGTGTAACAGGGCCTGCCGCAGCAATGCCGAGGAAGCCTGCAAGGTATGCGGCAGCATAGAATGTTGCGCAGAAGCCCACGAAGCCCGATGCACCGCCGAGAAGTGCGCCCTTTACGCCTGCCTCACGGAAGCCGACAAAGAGTCCGCCCGTTCCGACAGAACCGATAGCAACGCCGATGATCGAATCAACGATGCCGCCGTTGCGCGAGTGACGCTGAGGAACGGCAAACATCTCCTGAATACGCGCAACCGATGCGAAGAATTCGTCCTCGAATGACTGCAAACGTTCTGCTTCGTCACTCAGAGCGATGTTGATCTCGTTCTGTATCTGCTCACAGATGATCTGAGCCTTGTTTTCGATATTTTCCTTTATCTTTTCGGTAAGCTTTGCATAAACGATCTTCAGCTTGTCACGCTTTAAGTCATCAGCGGACATAGGATAATCGTCGATAACCTGCATTGCGGTTTCTTCTATCTGGCTCCAGTAGCCGTCAAGGATAGGCTTCAAGCCGTCATAAACCTTGTTTGCGGCATCGTTGATGCGGACGAATTCGGCACGTTTCTTTGTTCTGATAGCGTCGATCTCTTCGATAGCGGCGTTGTATTTCTCCATGAATTCATCGGTTTCCATCATGAGTGAATTTTCGCGGAGAACAATGGAGTTGATGATCTCCGAACCGCTGCTGATTATCTTTGTCGCAAGTATCTGGAGGGTGATAGAACCTCTTTCCTGAGTGAGCATACGTTCAAGAGCGGCTTCAAATGTCGGGAAGTTGCTCTCTCTGAGCATTTCTTCGTTGTGAGCCTGCTTTGCAAGAAGTGCTTTCTTTGCATAAACGCCGATTACCTTCGGTTTGCCGATCTTGCGCTTGTAAACGGCGAATTCCTTGGAATCCTCGCCCATAACGGTCTTGGCTTTTTCCATGACGTAAGAGCCGATACGCTTTTCCACCGTTTCAACTATTCTGTCCTCGTCCTCCTTGGAGAACGTGCCAAAGCAGTTTACGGCAAAGATTATCCGTCCCATATCGCTCGTGAGCATTTTCTTTTCAAGGAATTCCTTTTCAAACTGGGAGAAAGGCGAGTTCGCACTGATAACGAAAACGGCCGCGTCGATCTCGGGGAGAATAGAAAGCGTAACGTTCGTCATCTGCTCATCATCGTTAAGACCCGGAGTGTCGATGATGTCAACATTGTTTTTGCAGAAGTCGGTAGCATAGTGAACGGTAGCCTGCTTGACACTCTCCGCACGTTTTTCCGATTCGTAGGAAAGCTTTGTTACATAGTCGGCAAGCTTGTTGATATCAACGGTTTCTTTTTCGCCCGTCTTGTATTCGACCTCGACATAAGGCGTGTCGCTGTATGTAACACGGTTGAGCGTAGCCGTTGCGGGAAGAACGTCCGCAGGAAGGACTTCCTGACCGAGAAGTGCGTTGATGAGCGTGCTTTTTCCACGCTTGAATTCGCCGACGATAGCAACTTCAAAATGCTCCTTGGCGGTCTTTTCAATAGTGTCGGCAATGGATCTTGCGGTGTTGTTCAGTTCCAGCTCTTCACTGAATTCTTTCAGCTGGCAAAGGCAGTCTGTAAGCTCGCCGACTGTTTGTTTAAAAGCCGCATAGCTGCCGTAGTTAATAATATTTTCTCCCATAGCAACCTCCTTGATTCTATATCACGGGAATTTTTGAAAGAACTATTAAGAATATAATGACAGTGTTTAATTATAGATGCAAATTACCCAATAACTAACATTTATTATATCACATTACTATATAAAATGTCAACAATTATTATAAATTTTGCAAAATATTATGGAAAATTAAAAAAAGGTGTGCTATACTTATATATAATTATTCAAAATCGAAAGGAAACAGTGCGAAAAATGAATTTCAGACCATGTATAGATATCCATAACGGCAAGGTCAAGCAGATAGTCGGGGGAAGCCTTGCGGATAAGGGCAATTCCGCCTCGGAAAATTTCGTTTCCGACTGCGGAGCGGATTTTTATGCCCGTCTTTATAAAGAAAAAGGCTTGAAAGGCGGACATATCATAATCCTCAACGCCGCCGGCAGCGAATATTACGAAGCTGACCGAAAGCAGGCTTTTTCCGCTCTGCACGAATATGAGGGCGGTCTGCAGGTCGGCGGAGGAGTAAATGCCGACAACGCCGCCGGGTATATTGAAAACGGAGCTTCGCATATAATAGTCACGTCGTATGTTTTCAAGGACGGAAAGGTGGATTTCGGCAACCTCGATAAGCTTACAAAGGCTGTCGGAAAGGAACATATCGTCCTCGACCTTTCCTGTAGGAAAAAAGACGATGATTACTACGTTGTCACCGACAGGTGGCAGAAATTCACCGATATGAAGCTTTCGTCCGAGGTGTTCGACAGGCTTTCATCATACTGCGACGAATTCCTTGTCCACGCTGTCGATGTCGAGGGCAAGGCAAGGGGAGTAGAGGAAAAGCTTGCGGAAATGCTCGGCGAATGGGGTAAGATAACCCTCACCTACGCAGGCGGCATAGGTTCTTTTGACGATCTTGATACACTGAAAAGGCTCGGCAAGGGTAAGCTCAACTTCACGGTCGGAAGTGCGCTCGATATTTTCGGCGGAACTATGGATTTTGAAAAAGTTGTACAATATCATTGACAAATTTAGCGAATTTTTGTATAATTAATAGGATAAGATTATAAAAAGGAGTGTACAGCCAATGATGATCCAATCCCTCAACGGACCGTGGAGAGTGAACTCCGCCGATGAAAAAATAAAGCTTTCCGTAAACGTACCCGGAACGGTTTACAGCTCGATGCTTGAAAATAAAATGATTGAAGACCCATTTTACCGCCTTAACCAGTATGATGCGCTGAAAATTTCGGATAACGACTTCATTTTTGCTTATGATTTTATCCCCGATGAAGCGATGCTGAAAAACGATCGTATTTTTCTTCGTTTTGACGGCATAGATACAATTGCGGAAGTTTATCTCAACGATACTGCGATAGGCTCTTCCGACAATATGCACAGGACGTATAAATTCGATGTCACCGACTGCATAAGACGGGGAACGAATTCGCTCCGTGTCTATATCCATTCGCCGATAAAATATATCAAGGATAAGAATGACGAGCGTGATCTCTGGGGCGTGGCGTCAACGATGAAAGGCTATCCGCATATCCGAAAGGCACACTATATGTACGGCTGGGACTGGGGTCCGATACTCCCCGATGTCGGAATCTGGCGCGATGTAAGCCTTGTCGGCGAGAAGTACGGCTGTATCAAAGATATCCGCATAAAGCAGGAGCACAAACAAAGCTCGGTGAAGCTTTACATCGACACCGAGATCGAAAACCTCACGGGCGATGACCTCCGTATGGAGTGTGTTGTCACTGACCCCGACGGCGTTAATACTATTATAAAGACAGATCAGCCCAAACAGCATAATTCCGCTGTCTGCGTTATCCTCAACCCAAAGCTCTGGCACGTCAGAGGCTTTGGAAAGCAGTATCTTTACGAAGTCAAGGTAAAGCTTCTCCACAAAGGTGAGGTTATCGACAAAAAGGAGCTTAAAATAGGTCTGCGCACGATAGAGGTTTCACGTCAGAAAGACAATATCGGCGAAGAATTCTGCTTTAAGGTAAACGGAACGAAAATTTTCGCAATGGGCGCAAACTATATCCCCGAGGATAACCTCCTCGGCAGGAGAAGCCGTGAGCGCACGGAAAAGCTTCTCAGGGACTGCGCCGCTGCGAACTACAATATGATAAGAGTATGGGGCGGCGGATTTTACCCCGATGATTACTTCTATGATATCTGCGATGAACTTGGTTTGCTTGTATGGCAGGATATGATGTTCGCCTGCTCGGTCTATGACGGAAACAACCACGAATTCTGCGCAACGGTCGAGCAGGAGCTTATTGACAACGTTCGCCGCATCGATCACCACGCCTGTCTTGCAATGTGGTGCGGAAACAACGAGATCGAATCCGCTTGGCAGTACTGGGGACTTCCCGATGAGCCTGACCTTAAACAAGGCTATCTGAATATGTTCGAGAATATCGCCCCGAAAGTTATCGCACAGTACGATACGGGACATTTCTACTGGCCGTCCTCACCGTCCTCGGGCGGCGGCTTCAATGACAGCGGCGCTAAAAACAAGGGCGATATCCATTACTGGGAAGTATGGCATAGCTTGAAGCCTTTTACAGAGTATAAAAAGTATCTTTTCCGCTTTTGCTCGGAATACGGCTTTGAGTCTATTCCTTGTATGAAAACGGTGCGTTCCTTTGCCGAGGAAAAGGATCTGAACCTTATGTCGCCCGTTATGGAAGCGCATCAGAAATGCGAAGCTGGCAACGAAAAGCTTATGTATTACCTTGCGCAGATGGTGCATTATCCGTACAGCTTTGAGAACCTCGTCTATGCAACACAACTCGTTCAGGCTGACGCTATCCGTCTTAACGTTGAGCAGATGCGCCGCCACAGAGGCATCTGTATGGGTTCGCTCTACTGGCAGGTCAATGACTGCAACCCCGTTATCTCGTGGTCATCGATAGACTATTTCGGCAGGTGGAAAGCTCTCCACTATTACGCAAGAAAATTCTATGCGCCGATAATATGCTCGATAGACGACAGCGACAAGGATAACCTCATACTGAACGTTTCCAACGAAAAAATGACCGAATTCAACGGCCATATCAAGTGGAAAATAAGAAGAAACACCACCGAGATCATTGCCGAGGGCGATTCAGGCGAATTCACAGTTCCGCCGCTTTCCGCAATGAATGTCTGCAATATCACAAAGGAAATGACGGGACTTACCTTAGCCGACCATTTCAACTGCACGCTCGAATACTCGCTTATGTACAAGGACGCAATAATCAGCAGTTCGACATTCCTTTTCGTCCTGCCGAAGCAGTTCGAGTTCCTGCCGCCCGAGATAGAGGTCAGATGTGATACGCTCGGCGATAAATACTGCCTTACATTCAGCTCGCAGGCTTATGCAAAGGGCGTTTATATCGACTTTGATGAGTTCGATGTCGTTTTCGGCGATAACTGGTTCGACATAAACGGTCAGGACGTGAGCATACTGCTCAAAAAGGACGTTCTTCCGCCGTACTTTACACCCGAACTTGTAAAGGAAAAGCTTCGCATAAAATCTTATGCGGATATCGCATTGTCTTAACGGAGTATAATTAATGAACACAGAGTTAAAAGAAGAATTTCTCAGCATCTATAACGAAAATATCAAAAGGGACGGAGCGGATAACTTCCTCAATTATCTGCTCAAGACCGACTTTTTCACCGCCCCTGCAAGCACACGCTTCCACGGCTCGCACGAGGGAGGTCTGCTTGAACACAGCCTTAACGTGTATCATTGCCTTAAAGATTATCTTGAACGTGACAGAACGAAACAGCTTTACAGAATGAATTACAGCGAAGAAACTATCGCTCTCTGCGCGCTTCTCCACGATGTCTGCAAGGTGAATTTCTATAAGACGGACTACCGCAATGCCAAGAATGAACGGGGTGAGTGGGAGAAAGTCCCATATTATACCATTGATGATACGCTCCCTTACGGCCACGGCGAAAAGTCGGTCTACATAATATCGGGCTTTATGCGCCTTACGAGGGAAGAAGCCTTTGCGATAAGGTATCACATGGGCTTCTCGGGGGTAGAGGATAAGAACAGCATCGGAAAAGCTTTTGAAATGTTTCCGCTTGCGTTCGCACTTTCTGTCGCAGATATGGAAGCATCGTATTATCTTGAATCATAAATAAAGGAAAAGGGGTCTTGTAAAATGGCAGATATTGTTGCAGTCGGCGAGATGCTCGTTGACTTTACGCAGAAAGTTTCCGAAACGGGTGAGATAACCTATACGCAGAATGCGGGCGGCTCATCGGCAAATGTCGCAGTTATGGCGGCAAAGCTCGGTGTTCCCACAGGCTTCATCGGAAAAGTCGGAAAGGATATGTTCGGACGCTACCTTAAAAACGTCCTCGATGAAAACAACGTAAACACAAAAGGACTTATCCTCGATGATAAATATTCAACTCCGCTCGCATTCGTAAGCAGGAATGAGAACGGCGAAAGAGAATATTATTTCGTAAGGAACGAAAGCGAGGACGCTTCGCTCACTTATGGCGAAGTGAATAAAAAGCTTATCGATAACTGCAAAATTTTCCACTTCGGTTCAAGACTGCTCACCTCCGAACCGTCACGCTCGGCTGTGATGCTCTGCGCCGAATATGCGAAGAATCAGGGCAAGATAATAAGCTTTGACCCGAAATTCCGCCGCAGTCAGTGGGCATCGCAGGACGAAGCCGTCAGAACCATTCAGAACGTGATGAAGTGCGTTGATATCCTCAAAGTCTCCGAGGATGAGCTTCTCCTCGTTTCGGGCTTTGGGAATATGGCAACAGCTATCGCAAAGCTTATCGGACTTGGCGTAAAGGTTATCTGCATCACGCAGGGCGCAAAGGGCTGTATAGTCGCAACAAAAACGGGCATAAACAACGTCCCCTCGTTCAAAACAGAACTTGTCGATACAATGGGAGCAGGTGACAGCTTCTTTGGAGCGTTCCTTTCCCGTATCGCAAAGTCTTCAAAACCGCTTTCGGCACTCGAAACGGAAGACCTTATCGGAATTTCCGTCTATGCCAATGCCTGCGGCGCACTCAGCGCAAGAAAGCTTGGTGCTATCGCCGCAATGCCGACCGATGAAGAGATAAGAGCGCTTATCGAGCAGAATAAAAAACAGTAATTTTCACTTTTTCATATATTACCATAGTGTAAAATGCCTATTTTTAGGTAAATGCTATTGACAAATCACCGTCATAAGCCTATAATAAATAGGTTGTTGATAAAATGAAAGGAAAACTGTTTTTATGAAGCTTGAATCATTCAAAAGTATATTTTTTAAGGCATTGATGTCGGGATTTATGATCGGTATCGGCGGAACTGTCTACCTTATGTGCGATAATAAGTATATGGGCGGATTTCTGTTCAGCTTCGGACTTTTCACAATAATCCAGCTTGGCTTTGCGCTCTATACGGGTAAGGTCGGATATATCCCCGAAAGAAAGCCAATATATATCCGTGAAGTGCTTATAACCCTACTCGGAAATATTGTCGGAACGGGCGTTACAGCACTTATGATCTCTGCAACAAGAATAGGCGCAAAGGTGCATGAAAACGCAGTTGCCGCTATGGATACCAAAATGAGCGACGGCATCATCAGCAGACTTATCCTCGGATTCTTCTGCGGAACATTGATGTACCTCGCAGTCGAGAACGGAAAGAACTGCCGTATAAAAGGACATGACGTTTCAATGATCTTCGGAACAGCAGTCCCCGTAATGCTCTTTATTTTCTGTGGATTTAACCACTCGATAGCGGATTGCTTCTATTATTTCTCAGCAGGCGCAACAGTAAGCGGCGCACTCTATATCCTCGAAGTAGCAGTGGGAAATGCACTCGGCGGAATGTTTATACCATTTATGAAAAAGCTTTTCGATAAACCCGAAGAATTACAAACACCAACAAAGTAACAAAAATGCGAAGCCAACTAAAGTTTAGGTAATTCTGTAAAGAATTTAGCCTTGTTTCAAAGGCTTGCAGGGGTCAAGGGGACAGAGCCACCTTGTCGCTCTCCGCGGAAGCGACAAGGTGGCTCTGCCCCCTTGACCCCTGCCACCCTTTAAACAAAGCGAAATTCTTTCAGAATTAACGTAAACTTTAGTTGGCTTCGCAACGCTGTCAGATTTTGGCTTTGCAAATAATTACGCATTTCGCATTACGAATTACGCATTAAATTCAGTCTTTCGATTTATAATAGAGCATACAATGGCAGAATCCCTCAAAATTCGGGTCTGCTATCTGGTCACGGAACTCTTTGCACATACATCGGTTTTCTTCTGTATGCTGTAATCTGCATGGGCAGTAGCCGCCCGTTCTTTTCAGCCCCTCTTTTATTTTTGCAACTATTTCTGCATTATCGTTGAGCTTTACTGCCATTGCTCTTCCTCCCGTTCGTTTGCTTCAAGCGGAAGCTCGTCCTTTTCCTTTGGCGGGACATATCCCTCGGGGAGCTGTTCCTTTACCGCAACGAGCAGCTTTATTTTTTTGCCCTCGGCGGAAAACATTTTCTCATGCTCGGTCTCAAAATTCGGAGCATAGTCGGAGTTATGGAGATCCCTTGTGATGAATTTTACCGAGAATCCCGAATGTTCAAAGTAGGGGAGCGATTCCTCGAAAAGCTCGTCATCGTCCGTCTTGAAATGTATTTCGCCGCCGTCACGCAGGAACGTTCTGTACTGCATAAGCTGGCGGGTGTGTGTAAGACGGCGTTTCTTATGGCGCTTTCTCGGCCAAGGATTGCAGAAATTTATATGTATGCGGTCGATCTTATCGTTTTCGTCAAAAGCAGTGGTTATCTTTTCGATATTCTGCGAAACGAGCTTGATGTTGTTTATTTCCAGACCCTTTTCTTCAAAATCGGCGGTTATGGTTCGTCTTGCAACGGCGAGCATCTCGCTCTTGATATCCATTGCGAGCCAATTTACATCGGGATAATACTGCGCAGCCTGAACGACGAAGCCGCCCTTTCCGCAGCCAAGTTCTGCATAGATAGGCTTATTATTTCCGAAAACGGTGTTCCATTTTCCCTTGTATTCTTCGGCGTGTTCAATGTAAAACGGGCAGACCGCAAGTTCGGGACGAGCCCATTTTTTTCTTCTCATTCTCATAATTATGTATTTCCTTTATTCTTTTTTGAACGACAGTTCAAGGCTGTCAATGTTGGTTTCAAGGCGTGTGTATTTCACTCCTGCGGCATCAAGCATACGCTTTGAAGCAATTGTAGCATCGCTGTCGGCATACTTGTCATAGAGGTAAACGACTTCCTTTATGCCCGACTGGATAATTGCCTTTGCACATTCGTTGCAGGGGAAAAGGTCAACGTATATCTTTGCGCCTTTGAGTGATTTTCCGTTGGAATTGAGTATCGCATTGAGCTCTGCGTGAACGACAAAGCGGTACTTCGTGTCTGCGCCCTCTCTTGCCCACGGGAATTCATCGTCCGAGCAGCCTATCGGAAAGCCGTTGTAACCCGTTGAAAGAATGATGTTGTCGCTGCTGACGATACAAGCGCCGACCTGCGTGTTCGGGTCTTTGCTGCGCTTTGCTGCGAGGAGAGATACGCCCATAAAGTATTCGTCCCATGAAATATAGCCGCTGCGTTTCATAAAAAAATCGTCCTTTCGGTAGATGATAAAGTAGCGTTCTACATCATTATAGCATATTGCTTAAAAAAAATCAAATTTTTTTATGCATAAAATTTGTATTTACTGTTGATTTTAGATTAGAAATATGTTATAATTTAACTAATTTATAACTGCAAACTGCGGTTTTTTGTGACGAGTGACAATTTTTGGTGGCTTTGGGGCGGATTTTGCCCTGATTCCCGAACGCATGGACGAATTTCCGCAGGCGGAGAAAATAACTCCGCAAAGGTTGATTTCTCGGAGGTTTTTATGGATTACAAACAGGAATTTATCAAATTTATGGTTGACTGCGGAGTGCTGACATTCGGCGATTTTACGCTCAAAAGCGGCAGAAAAGCTCCATATTTCATCAATACGGGCAACTATAAGACTGGTGCGCAGCTTGCAAAGCTCGGCGAGTTCTATGCTGCCTGCATCGAAGATAATAAGATCGAAGCCGACACGCTTTTCGGACCTGCATACAAGGGTATCCCCCTCTGCGTTTCCGCCTGCGTTGCTCTTTATAACAAGCATGGCAGAGATGTAAGCTACTGCTTCGACAGAAAAGAAGCCAAGGATCACGGCGAGGGCGGTATGTTTGTCGGCAAGCAGCTCACGGACGGTGAAAAGGTCGTTATCATCGAAGACGTTATGACCTCGGGCAAGGCTCTTAAAGAGGTTATGCCTAAGCTTACGGGTGCTGCAAAGGTAAACGTTACCGGAATGGTAATTACCGTTGACAGAATGGAAAAGGCTCTTAACTCCGATAATTCCGCCGTTCAGGAAGCATATAAGGAATTCGGCGTAAAGGTTTATTCCATCGTAACCATCAATGACATCATCGATGCTATCGAAAAGGGAGTTATCGGCGGCAGGGAATACCTTGACAAGATGCTCGAATACAGAAAAACCTACGGCGTACAGTAAATTATATTCTTGAAAGGAATGAACATAATATGAGCGTAAAGCTGAACATTACAGCTGCCGGTGCGGAGGTCCTCGATTCAATCGTTTTTATGGATAAATCTCCTGCTTTAGCTGCATTCAAAGAGGAGATCGAAAAGATACTTGCCGATTTTAACAAGAACAAAAAATTCGGCGAGATCGATGTAAGAGCGCTTGTGGACGGCTCGGAGGACGCACTCAGAAATATGCAGAGAGCATATCTCATTTGGACTTTCAACGAAGACTACGGCAAAAAGCCCGTGAACGAATCCGAATATACGAAGTTCCTCAAGCTTTTCGTAAAGTCGCAGGAAAAGGCTCTTGTTGAAGCCAACGGCGGAAAGAAGTCTATCGCTACTGACGGGATACCTGCGTTCATCAAGAAGTTTGTCGGCGATGTTTCGGCAAAGCCCGAGCTTTTCAACAGCCTTAAGGAATTTTTCGCAGGCTATGTTTACGGCTATTTCTTCAATTATCTCAGCGAACAGAAGATAATGAAGGAATATGCGGAGTTCCTTATCTGCCTCGGCATAATGTCCAACAAGATCACCACTTCCGAATCGCAGAAGCAGCAGATACTGCCGAAAATGGCTATGCTCCTCAACAACGACCGCTTTAAGTATATCAGCGGAAATATCCCCGTTGATGTTATGTTCAATATAGTTTACGAACGCTTTGAATTCTCCAACCTTACAGGCAAGGAAGAGGAGATCATCAAGGCTGCGCTCAGGGATTATATGATCTCGAATTACGATTACAACGAAGATGACGGACTTATCTCCGATACAGTCGTAACGGGCATTATGTCACAGCTCAACTGCAAGTATGTATGCTCCGAAGACTTCGCTTCCGACCTCCATAAGAACTCGTTCGCAGGTGTGAGAACATTCCTCGACGGCGACAAGGAGGATCTCGGCGAATATACATACGATAAGCTTCTCTCCGTTATCGCAGGCAAGTGTGAACTCAACTTCGACGGCTATTATTCTTCCGCAAACGAACCGATCGTTGATACCTCTCTCAGCAGCGACGGCAAGGGCTACCGTTATCCGCTCGTTGCGAAAGCAGACGGAAAATACTGGTTCTGCGATATCTATAAGGAACTCGTATTCCCATATGCGGATGAGAATATTTTCGTTCCCGTCAAGGCTGAAAGCCTGCCGCTCGAAGAATTCCCGTTCACCGATTCCGCCCTCAGAACAAACATAATCTGTTTCCTCGGCGGCATTGAAAAAGATCATTACACAGTTCGTTCCGATAAGTTAAAGCTCGTTGATGATATTGCTGTTATCAAGCGTTCGGGCGGCACAGATGCAGAGAAGAAGATGCTCGTTCTCGAAAAGCTTCTCTACATCATTTCGGGCAATATGGACAGCAAGTCCTACAAGAACCTCTTCGATGACTGTATCTTCGGCTCGAAGCTTTATGACGACTATATCCGCTACAGAATGGACTGCCTCTTTGCAGACGGCATCAGGAGCCTTGACGCAAAGAAAAATCTTCTTGACAATATCAACAGCATAAGCAAATAAGGAGTGCGTTATACTATAACTATGAGTGAGTCAAAATTAGGACGTATCGTTCTTTCCGCAGCCGCAGTTTGTATATCGGCAGTGATGCTGACCTCCTGCGGACAGTATTCCAAAGACGACAACATCGTTTATGATGCTATCGAGGAGTACGACAGCGGAAATTATGAAGCGGCACTGGAACAGCTTCAGACTGCGGATACAGAAAATTTTAAGGCGATGAAGCCCGAGAATTACTATTTCTATCTCGGTGAAACGTATTTTAAGCTCGGCGACTATGAACAGTCCCTCGATGCACATCTTCAGGCTCTGAAAATAAAGCCGACCCTTTTCAAAAGCAGGGTGACGGCAGGAGTATGCTACAGCAAGCTCGGCAGAACGGACGATGCGCTCAGAATGTACGAAAAGGCGCTTGAATACGATCCGCAGAACGCTGATTCGGTCGGCTTGTATGTCAGTCTGGGTTCACTCTATATTTCACAGAATAAACCCTATACTGCAATAGATTACCTTGAAAAAGCCTCGGCTATATACCCCGAACAGCCTGCGGCACACGCCTATCTCGCAATAGCGTATGCAATGGCTTATGAATACGATAAATCGGACGAACAGCTTATCCTGGCTTCCGGCTATGGATATGACCGCATCGACGAGATAAAGGAACGTATAAGCGAGGTCAGGGAATCACAGAACTAAAGGGAGTACAAAATGCTTGAAAATGCGCTTGTCAATAAGAATAAATCGGTAAACTACAAGGATATGTCCAAACAGCTCGAGGATAACCTCTGTACGCTTCAGCAGAAGATAAAGGAGAAAAAGCTCCCCGTTATAATCCTGCTCGAAGGCTGGGGAGCTTCGGGAAAAGGACAGCTCATATCCGATATAATCAAAATGCTCGACCCCCGTTTCTTCAAGGTGTATTCAACTATGCCTGCGAACGAGTATGAAAAGCGCTATCCGCTCATGAAGCGCTTCTGGGCGAATATACCTGCTTACGGAATGATGTCCATAATGGACAGAAGCTGGTATCAGGAGCTTGCCATCGCAAAGCTGGAGGACGGAGTTTCGGACGAAGAATATGAACGCCGTATCCATGAAGTAAATACGTTTGAACGTCAGCTTACCGATGACGGATACCTTGTGATAAAGCTGTTCCTCCATATCTCACGTCAGGAGCAGAAAAAGCGTTTCGTCAAGCTGAAAGAGGACAGCGCCACAAAATGGCGTGTTACCGAGCTTGATAAGAAGCGCAACAAGAATTACGATATCTACTATAAGCAGTTCGATGATATGCTCACAAAGACAAATACGCCTTACTGCCAGTGGAAGATAATCGACACCACAGACCGCCAGTTCACACGTTTTCAGGTGTTCAATATTCTCGTAAGTCAGATAACGAACGCCGTAAATACGCAGAGAACGTACAATACTGCCGACCTGCACGAAAATGTAAGCTATGTTCCGATGCCAAAGCTTGCCGATGTCCGTCTGGAGGGCAAAACCGTTCAGCCGACAAAGTATTTTGAAGAGCTGAAAAAGGCGCAGAAGGAGCTTGCAAAGATACACGGAAAGCTTTATAAAAAGAAAATTCCCGTTGTTATGGTATTTGAGGGCTGGGACGCAGCAGGAAAGGGCGGCGCTATAAAGCGCATCGGTACGGCTCTCGACCCGAGAGGCTACGAAGCCGTTCCTATCGCAGCACCCGATCAAAAGGAACTCAGCCACCACTATTTGTGGCGTTTCTGGAACAATCTCCCGAAAACCGGTCATATCACTATCTTTGACCGTTCATGGTACGGCAGAGTAATGGTAGAGCGCATCGAAAAGTTCACGCCCGAGGAGCGCTGTCAAATGGCTTACCGTGAGATAAACGAATTTGAGCAGGAGCTTGCGGACAGCGGAATAATCGTGCTGAAATTCTGGCTTCAGATCGACAAGGACGAACAGCTCCGCCGCTTCACCGAGCGTCAGAACACTCCTGCAAAGCAGTGGAAGATCACCGATGAGGACTGGCGCAACAGAGAAAAATGGGACGCTTACGAAAAAGCCGTCGATGAGATGATACAGAAGACCTCAACAGCGACCGCTCCGTGGAATATCATCGAAGCGAACAATAAGATGTACGCAAGGCTCAAAATAATGAACATCATTATCGATAAGCTCAACGATGTTATCAAAAACAGTTAATAGAAGATGCAGTCTGAATGGTTCAGACTGCATTTTTTGTGCATATATTAATATAATTATACTTTTTTTAAGCTATTAAATAAAGAAAACCGAATCCAAACCAATTTATTTGTATAAAAAAAGTATTGAATAAACAAATTTAAAAATGTATAATAATTGTGTATGAATATGCCCGTTGATAAAAAACAGAGAGGTGGATAAAATGATATCATTATGCATTTTTAGGATATTAGCAGCTGCTGCTATGGCTTTGACCGTGCTTGGACTGAGCGGCTGCACCGGCGGCGAAAAAACTCTCATAATGGCTACTAACGCCGAATTTCCGCCGTATGAATATTATGAAGACGATAAAATGGTAGGTATCGATGTCGAATTTGCCAAAGCTGTCGCTGCGGATATGGGATATAATCTTGAAATAATCGATATGGACTTCGGCTCGATCATTCCGTCGATACAGAGTGGAAAAGCCGATATAGCCGTTGCCGCGATATCCGTTACCGATGAAAAACTCCAGCAGATAGATTTCAGTGTCCCATACGAAACCGCTTCGCAGCTTATAATCGTGCCGAATGATTCGGAAATTTCGTCTGTTGACGACTTGAAAGGCAAGCGTATCGGCGTTCAGATATACACGACAGGAATGATCTATGCTTCCGAGATAGAAGATGTGACGATCGAAAGCTTCACAAATGCTTCACAGGCTGTTGATGAACTTAAAGCAGGCGAACTTGACGCAGTCGTCGTCGATGGCGAACCGGCTAAGATCTTCGCTGAAAGGGACAGTGAACTTAAACTCATCGATGAGCCTCTCACTGAGGAAGAATACGCTATCGGCGTTGCAAAGGGCAATACGGCACTTCTTAAAAAGATAAATAAGTCGATAGAAAAGCTCAAAGCTTCTGGCAAGTATGACAGCATAAGGGAAGAATATATCAGCGCGGAATGATTTTGTTCAAATAGTGACAAAAATAATACAATTTATATACAAATCCGCTGATATCATTGACTTTTTAGGTAAATGCTGTTATTATTGTAAAGGTAGAAATTTCAGCAGTGAAGGGAGGAAGTATTTATGGGTGAATTTAATCTTTGCTATGGCTGTATGAATCCTAAGGACTGCGATGAAAACGGAGTTTGCAGGATATGCGGCTTTGATGAGAATGCCCCAAGTCTTCCGTCTTATCTTGCGCCCGGAGTGATGCTCCGCGACCGCTATGTTGTGGGAAAGCTGCTTTCCTATAACGGTGAGAGCGCAAATTATATTGGTTTTGATACAATAACACAAAGCAAGGCAGTTATAAAGGAATATATGCCCGATACTCTCTGCGAAAGAGAAGCGGGAAAAAATATCCTTGATGTCGCTCCGCAGTATGTCGCACAGTATAAAACACTGATGTCCGAGTTCGTGGAGCTGAACAAAACGTTGTCAAAAATGCGCAGTCTGAGTCATATTATCCCCGTTGTCGATATGTTCGGCGACAATAACACGGGATATGTTGTGCTTGCATACTTTGAGGGTGTTACGCTTGAAAAGTATATCGACCACAACGGCGGCAGACTTACGTGGGAAACCGTAAGAAGATTCTTTCCGCCGATATTCACAACCGTTTCGCTCGTGCATAACGCAGGACTTGTTCACAGAGGTATCTGCCCCGAGAATATCCTTATCGGCGAAAACGGCGATATAAAGCTGACAGGCTTTGCTATTTCCGATGAAAGAACAGCAAATACGGAGATCGCCCCCGAGCTTTACAGCGGTTATGCCGCACCCGAGCAGTACAATTCCTCGGCAAGACAGGGAACATGGACGGACGTTTACGGCGTTTCGGCTATGCTTTATAAGGCTCTGACGGGCGTTACACCGCTTGATGCGGCTTCAAGACTTACCGATGATACTCTTGAAACACCTGCTTCACTCGTCCCAGAAATACCCGAAAGCGTTTCAAACGTTATAATGAGCGGTATGGAACTTGACGGAGAAAAGAGAATACAGACCATTACAGAGCTTGTGACAAAGCTTTTTGAGCAGCCCGAAATAGGCGGTGCGGCTGTAAGACTTTCATCTTCAAGCACACAGACTATAATGATACCGCGCGAAGCACTTCAGCAGGGGCAGCAGCGCTCATCTTCGGGCGGCAGACCTGCAAAGAAAAAGCAGATGAGCAGACGAGGCGTGTTTATCGCTGTAATGGCAATAATGCTCGGAATAGGAATGTTCCTCCTGCTGATACTTCTTTTCAACTGGGGTACGGACAATAACAGTGATGTTCCCGAGATAAACCAGATATCCTCCGATACCTCAACGGGTTCGGAAAGCGAGCTGACTTCGATGCCGACACTCACTGAGATGACCGAAAAGACCGAGGCTTTCTCCGAATCGAAAACCGAGGAAAACCGTATGCTCTACGTTATGAACGATATTACGGGCAAAAACTTTGATATCATTCAGCGCTCGGAGAATTACAGCAGCCTTGTTTTCAATCCGATATACGAATACAATGGCGAATACGCAAAGGGACTTATCTTCGAGCAGTCGATCGAAAAGGGCGACAACTACGAAGAGGGAACCGAGATCACCGTCAAAGTAAGTATGGGTCCGAAGCTTGTCACGATACCGGACTATATTTCGCTCTCCAAGAAAGACTACTTTGCAATGCTCGGCGAGCTTGGAATAAAGTATGAGGAAAAAGAGATCGAAACGAGCGATGTCAAGGAAGGCTATGTTGTAAAACTCAGCAAGGACGCAGGCGAAACGATAGACATTGAAAAGGGCGAAGTCCTTACTGTGTTTATCGCAAAAAATCCTCCCGAAACAGAACCGCCCGAAACGGCCAAGCCGAAGGAAAAAGACAAGGATAAAGATAAGGACACAAAGACTACCGAACCCACTCTTGAACCCGATGTTTTTGTGACGCTTTTTGATTAATCAGACTCTCTGAATTTTAATGCGCTGGCAGTGTTCAGCGCATTTTGCTTTCTATAAAAATGAACAAAATGTAAAATGTGAAATATATTGTTGACAGAAGTATTGTAATGTGATAAAATATCAAATGTAGTAAATACACTTTAGCACCAAAAAGCTTAAAAGCATAAAAGCTTAAAATCGCTAAAGTATCAAGGAAGGAATGTTTATAAATGTTAGAAAAAAAAGGCGATCTTATGTCATACAGACCTGACATCAAGCTCCTCGATGCAACTATCCGTGACGGCGGACTTGTAAACAATTTCAGATTTTCTGATGAGTTCGTAAAGGAACTTTATAAGACCAACGTCAAAGCAGGCGTTGAATATATGGAATTCGGCTATAAGGCTTCAAAGGATCTCTTCAAGGTAGAAGATTTCGGCAAGTGGAAGTTCTGCAATGAAGAGGATATCCGTGCTATCGTCGGTGAAAACAACACCAATCTTAAGCTCACGGTTATGGCTGATGTCGGACGCTGCGACTACAAAAAGGATATTATCCCTAAGGACGAGAGCGTTATCGATATGATCCGTATCGCTACATACACTCACCAGATGCCCGGTGCTATCGAAATGATAAACTACTGCCACGACCTCGGCTATGAAACAACGGTCAACATTATGGCTATCTCCGCAGCTAAGGAAGAGGACGTAAAGAAGTCGCTCGAAATGGTATGCGATTCTCCTGTTGACGTTATCTACCTCGTTGACAGCTACGGCTCACTTTACCCCGAGCAGATTCGCGAAATGACCAAGATGTACTGCGCTGCGGCTGAATCCTGCGGCAAGAAGGTCGGACTTCATATGCACAATAACCAGCAGCTCGCATTCGCAAACACTATCGAGGGCATTGCTTTCGGTGCAAGCTTTGCAGATGCAACAATGAGCGGCATGGGAAGAGGCGCAGGCAACTGCTTTATGGAGCAGATGCTCGCATTCCTCAAGAACCCGAACTACAACCTTTCTCCCGCACTCAAGTTCGTTGAGAAGTATATCTCGCAGGAAAGAGAAAAGGGCTCTGTATGGGGCTACGACGTGCCATATATGCTCACAGGTGTTCTTAACCGTCACCCAAGAGCTGCTATCGCATTCATCAAGGACGAAAAGACCGATTACGATGATTTTTATCAGGATCTTCTCTACGAGCTTTCATAATTGAATAAAAAACCAAGCCGACTGTTTGAACGCAGTCGGCTTTTCTGATGTTTGATGCTATGCTTGAAAAAAAAGCAAAATAAAAAGCCCTGTGAATTAACACAAGGCTTAGTCTGTTTGGTGCGCTGCAAGGGACTCGAACCCCTGACCTACTGGTTCGTAGCCAGTCACTCTATCCAGCTGAGCTAGCAACGCATCTTCAATCAGCGTATTTTATTATAGCACTATGCAAGTCATTTGTCAAGGGCTTTTGCAAAATTTTTTAGAAAAATTTTTGATGAAATTTCTTGTATGAGAAAAACGGCTGTTCTGCGAGCTTTTTCGATTATGATTGACTTTTAAATATAAATGTGATAGAATTAAGAAAACGGACTTGACCTCTTTTTTACAGAAAGGTTGGATAAAAATGAAAAAATCAGTAAAGGTGATACTTTCCGCAGCCGCAGCGATAACGGCAATATGCGCAGTTGCAGCGAAGCTTTTCTGCGATTATTCGTTCAAAGCAGGTGAGAAAGGCTTCACTGTAGATAAACTTCCCCAGAATACCAAGAAAGAAACCGATGAAAAGCGTGATATCCTCAAAAACCGCACCAAGAAATATACCGAGTGGTTCAAGGCTCACTCAGAGGACGTTTTCCTGCTCACAAAAAGCGGCATAAAAGTCCACGCCGTTCTGAGTATGGCTGAAAAACATTCGCGCAAGTACATTATAATGTGCCACGGCTACAAGGGCAGCGCATATAACCTCGGTTTTCAGGCTTATAACTTCACCAAAATGGGATATAATGTCCTCGCAATAGACGGCAGAGCATCGGGCAGAACAGAGGGCAGCTATATCGGTATGGGATATCTCGAAAAATCCGACCTCAAAGGCTATGTGAACTTTATTCTTGCCCGTGATCCGCAGGCGCAGATCGCTCTGTACGGCATCTCAATGGGCGCAGCCGAGGTAATGATGGCTTCCGCAGACGGTCTGCCGCAGAACGTCAAGGCGATCGTCGAGGACAGCGGCTATTCCGATGTAAAGTCGGTGCTGAAACGTCAGACGCGCGATACGCTGCATATTTTCCCCGACCCGATAGTGTTCCTCGCTTCGCTCTACGCAAAGTTTGTCATCGGTCTTGACTTCAAAAAGGCAAGTGCCGTTGAAGCCGTAAAAAATACGAATATCCCGATACTCTTTATTCAGGGCACGGAGGATAAGTGCGTACCGTTTGAAATGTTCGATACATTGTATAAGAGCTGCGCAAGCGAAAAGGAAACCTACGTTGTCGAGGGCGCAGATCATATGCAGTGTGATGTGATCTGTCCCGAAAAATACTACCGTACGGTCGATGATTTCCTCAGCAAATATATAAAGTAAAAAATAAATGCGTTTTCATTGCAAGTTGCTTTGAAAACGCATTTTTATTTCTTCGGAAATAATTATTCAATTCCTTTTTCGGCAAATCCGCATATCTCGGCGAAGAAACCGAGTTCGGAAAGCTTTTTCCTGCAGCTTTCAGCATTTTTTCGGTCGGAGAATAAACCGAATACAGCCGAACCGCTTCCGCTCATCTGTGAGAGCGAAGCACCGCTGCTTTTCATCTCCGAAATTAAAGCTTCGACTTCGGTATTTCCCGAAACTGCCTCAAAATCGTTGGAGCAAAGCCTTGCCCAGCTTTCAAAGCCGCCGCTGAAGTCGGAAACTTCCCACGGGGAATGTTTTATCTCTGCACTGTCGATCTTGGCGTAGGCTTCTTTGGTGGAAACGCCAAGCTTTCCCTTTGCGATAAGAACACATTCACATTCAAGCGGCGAAAGGGGAGTTATCACTTCTCCGATGCCCTCGCAAAGCGCCGTTCCACCCATAATGCAGAACGGAACGTCTGCACCGACCGAAGCGCCTGTCTCACAAAGAGCTTTCTGCGAAAGATCACAGCAGAAAAGCTTGTCCAAGCAGTATATAACAGCGGCGGCATCGGCACTTCCTCCGCCGAGTCCCGCTTCGGACGGGATATGCTTTTCAACAGTTATCTTAACGCCTTTGTCGGCAATATCGGCGAAGCGGAAAAATTCACGGGCGGCTTTGTATGCGATATTCTGCTCGCCCGAGGGTATCCCTCCGCCGCAGATCACTTCAATTTCGGCTGAATCTGTTTTTTCAACGGTAACAACATCGTGAAGTGAAATGCTCTGCATAATGCTCCGCAGGGTATGATAGCCGCTCGGAAGTCTGCCCGTGATATTGAGGGTCAGATTTATCTTTGCATTCGCCTTTACAGAAAGCTTATCCATTGTTCTTTTTGAGGTCGTCGAGGTATTCTTTTATCGATTCAACAGCGGTTTTAAGGTGCTGGAGCGAATAAGCGTAGGAAACTCTTATGTAACCCTCGCCGCAATCTCCGAACGCATCGCCCGGAACGACTGCTACCTTGTGCTTGTAAAGCAGATCCTCGCAGAACTGCTGGCTCGTAAGTCCCGTTGACTTTATGCAGGGGAAAACATAGAATGCACCGCCCGGTTCAAAGCAGGTAAGACCAAGCTCGTTGAAAGCGTTGACAATGTATCTGCGGCGCATATCGTATTCTTTTACCATTGCCTGAACGTCGTCATCGCACTTTTCGAGCGCATCGACAGCGGCATACTGCGAAACTGTAGGGGAACACATTATTGCGTACTGGTGAATTTTGAGCATCTGCGAAACGAGAGGCTTCGGACCTGCAAGATATCCAAGCCGCCAGCCCGTCATTGCGAATGCCTTTGAAAAGCCGTTTACATAGATTGTTCTTTCCTGCATACCGTCGATCTCGGCAATGGAAACGTGCTTGCCGTGATAGGAAAGCTCGGAGTAAATTTCGTCCGTGAGAACGAGGATATTCGTTCCCCTGAGAACGTCGGCAACGGCTTCAAGCTCGGGTCTTGTCATAACTGCACCCGTCGGATTGTTCGGGAACGGCAGGATAAGAAGCTTTGTTTTATCGGTGATCTTTGCACGGAGAGCCTCGGCTGTGAGCTTGAAGTTGTCCTCGGGCTTGGTTTCGATAACAACGGGAACACCGTGCATAAGGTCAACGATAGGCTTGTAGCATACGAAAGATGGCTCAACAACGAGGACTTCATCACCGGGATCAACAACGGCTCTTATGCAGAGGTCGATAGCCTCCGAACCGCCGACAGTTACGATTATCTCGTCCTTAGGGTCATATTTAAGATCATATTTGCGTTCAAGATATTTTGAAATTGCACAGCGGAGTTCAAGAAGTCCTGCATTTGCGGTGTAAACTGTCTTGCCCTGCTGGAGAGTGGTTATAGCCTTGCTGCGTATCGTCCACGGAGTGGCGAAGTCGGGTTCGCCGACACCGAGCGAGATGACCCCCTCCATTGAGTTTGCAATATCAAAAAATTTACGAATTCCCGACGGCTTTATCTCCTTGCATTTGTCGGAAAGTATTCGGTCATAGTCCATCATGGAGAAACGAAACTCCTTTCATCTTTGTCATCGGCATTTATCATAAAGCCCTTATCCTTGTATTTTTTGAGGAAGAAGTGCGTAGATGTTGATACGATGCCCTCAATAGTGGAAAGACGCTGTGCAACGAACAGAGCGATCTCCTTATAGTTTGTGCCGCTTATGGTAACGGCGAGGTCGAATGCGCCCGACATGAGCGTGAGGCTCTCAACTTCTCCGTATGATAAAATTTTCTTGGCAATAGCGTCAAAGCCGAATTCAGCCGTAGGAGTTACCTTTACTGCGATGAATGCGGTAACGTTGTCCTTGTCTGCGAGCTCGTCATTGAGGATGGCGGAATAGCCCTTTATAACGCCGCTGCTTTCATATTCTTTTATCTTTGCCGCGACCGCTTCTTCGGTGCTGCCGGTCATTGAGGCGATTTCCTTGTTGGAAAGCCGAGCGTTCTGCTTGAGGAGTTTTAAAATATTGTCCATTACAACCCATCCTTTTTTTCAGATCTGCAGCAAATTTTATCGGTTTGCTGCGATACATATTATTATAGCACATAAGAAAAGCAAAGTCTATAATTTTTTTTGACATTTTGCAAAGGCTTTTCAAATCGTCATTTCTGACAAAAATTACGGTGCAAGGTGGAAAAAGAGTATAAGTCACAAGTTCGTTAATAATTTAACTTTAAATTTGTTTAAATTTAGTCTATTTTTGCGGAAAAGGTTGTGATATAATATCTTGTATATATTGTTTATAAAATTATTTTCGGAGGTTTCTTTCTATGAGAGCTGTTATAACTGTTGTTGGTAAGGATACAGTCGGTATTCTTGCAAAGGTCAGCGGTATCTGCGCTGAATTCAATGCTAACGTTACCGAAGTGACCCAGAGCGTACTTCAGGATATGTTCGCTATGATAATGCTTGTTGATATCTCGAAGCTTGACAAGAGCTTTGCGGAGCTTGTTGACAGAATGACCGCTCTCGGGGACAGCATGGGTCTTAAAATAAATACAATGCACGAAGAGATCTTCAACACGATGCATACCGTCTGAGTGACGTATTTTTCAGAACTGGAGTTATATTAAATGCTTAATGTACATGATATACTTGAAACAATAAGAATGATACAGGACGAATGTCTTGATATCAGAACGATCACGATGGGCATTTCGCTCCTCGACTGTATCGACAGCGACATCGACAAGGCATGTGATAAAATTTACGATAAGATCACGATCTGCGCAAAGGATCTCGTCAAGGTCGGTGAGGATATCGAAAAGGAATTCGGTGTTCCTATCATCAATAAGCGTCTTTCCGTTACGCCTATTGCAATGGTTTCCGCTGCCTGCAAGGAAAGCCCTGTAAAGTTTGCGCTTACAATGGAAAAGGCTGCAAAGGCTGTCGGCGTGAACCTCATCGGCGGCTATTCTGCACTCGTTCAGAACGGCTTCGCTGCCGGAGATGAAAAGCTCATCAATTCCATTCCCGAGGCTCTCGCATCGACAAGCTGCGTTTGCTCTTCGGTAAATATCGGCTCGACAAAGAGCGGTATCAACCTTGATGCCGTAAAGCTTATGGGCGGCATCGTCCGTGAGTGCGCAGAAAAGACCATCGATAACCAGTGCTTCGGTGCTGCAAAGCTCGTTGTTTTCTGCAATTCCGTTGACGATAACCCGTTTATGGCAGGCGCTTACCACGGTGTCGGTGAGCGTGACTGTATGATAAATGTCGGCGTTTCAGGCCCCGGCGTTGTCCGCTCCGCACTTTCCAAGTACCCCGATGCCGATATCACACAGATATCCGATATCATAAAAAAGACTGCATATAAGATAACAAGAGTCGGTCAGCTCGTCGGCACAGAGGCTTCAAAGCGCCTCGGCGTTCCGTTCGGCATCGTTGACCTTTCGCTCGCACCTACTCCCGCAGTCGGCGACTCCGTTGCGCATATCCTCGAGGAGATAGGTCTTGAAAGCTGCGGCTGCTGTGGTACTACTGCTGCGCTCGCACTGCTCAATGATGCGGTTAAAAAGGGCGGCGTAATGGCTTGCTCAAAGGTTGGCGGACTTTCCGGCGCATTTATCCCCGTGTCCGAAGACGCAGGAATGATCGATGCTGCCGTTTGCGGTTCGCTCAAGATAGAAAAGCTCGAAGCTATGACGGCTGTATGCTCCGTTGGTCTTGATATGATAGTAATTCCGGGCGATACGACTGCGGAAGTTATCTCCGCTATCATCGCCGATGAAGCTGCTATCGGTATGGTAAACAACAAGACCACAGCAGTAAGAGTTATCCCTGCTATCGGAATGAAGGAAGGCGAGTTCCTCGACTGGGGCGGACTTTTCGGCAAGGGTCCCGTTATGAGCGTAAACAAGTATTCGCCTGCTAAGTTCATCAACAGAGGAGGACAGATCCCTGCACCCCTCCACAGCCTTAAAAACTAAAGGGAACCTCTAAAAACCTCCCTCACGGTAAATTTTCTACGACTTTGCGCATCTTCCGCGTTAGCGAAAC
>UMKV01036417.1_pt1 | contig 26790 bp, 24 predicted proteins | sample 1966381 | NCBI WGS metagenome assembly UMKV01 (sample SAMEA4836182, study PRJEB28245) | human gut metagenome | biome: gut microbiome; material: fecal sample | place: Denmark | collected 2008
ACGGAGAGCAACGTACAGTTCGGCGAGGGCGGCGCCGGGGCCTTTTCCGACGGCAAGCTGAATACCGGCACCCGGGATGTGCGGCACCGCTTCATCATGGAGCAGCTGGTATCCTGCGGCGCACCGGAGAGCATCCTCACCGACGCGCTGCCCCATGTGGGCACCGATATGCTGCACATCGCCCTGCAAAGCCTGCGGCGGCAGCTGCTGGAGGTCGGGGCGGACATCCGGTTCGGCGCACGGCTGGAGAGCCTGACCGTACAGGACGGGACCGTGACAGCCGTCACCGTCCGGGAGGGGGATGCGCTTTACACCCTCCCCGCCCGGCAGGTGGTGCTGGCGCTGGGGCACAGCGCCAGGGACACCTTTGAAATGCTGTACGGCGCGGGGATCGCCATGGAGCGGAAGCCCTTTGCCATGGGCGTGCGCATCGAGCACCGGCAGGCGGCGGTGGACGCCGCCCGCTACCGGAAACTGGCGGGCCACCCCTCCCTGCCGCCGGCCACCTACAAGCTGTCCTGCCATCTGCCCAACGGACGCAGCGCCTTTTCGTTCTGTGTATGCCCCGGCGGTCAGGTGGTGGCCGCCGCATCGGAGGCGGGGCGCGTGGTGACCAACGGCATGAGCGAATACGCCCGGGACCGGGAGAACATCAACGGCGCGCTGCTGGTGAACGTCACTCCCGCCGACTTCCCCGACAGCCATCCCCTCGCCGGCATGCGGCTGCAGCGGCAGCTGGAGGATGCCGCCTTCGCGCTGGGCGGCGGCGACTACCGCGCCCCGTGCCAGCGGGTGGAGGATTTTCTGACGGGCCGCCCCTCCGCGGGGCCGGGCACCGTACAGCCCAGCTATCTGCCGGGCGTTACCTATACCGACCTGCACCGCTGCCTGCCGCCGTTCATCAGTGAGACGCTGGCGCTGGCGCTGCCGGAGCTGGGCCGGAAGCTCAAGGGCTACGACGATCCGGACGCCCTGCTCACCGGCGTGGAGACACGCTCGTCCTCCCCGGTGCGGCTGGTGCGGGATGAACACTATGAGGCCAATATTCGCGGCGTGTACCCCTGCGGCGAGGGAGCCGGCTATGCCGGCGGCATCCTGTCCGCCGCCGCCGACGGCATGCGCTGCGCGGAAAAACTACTGGAGGTATACAGATGAAAAAGATCGCCGTTCTCGGAAATTTTTTAGAGCCGTCCCATCACGCGCTCATCGACAGTACCGCCGCACGCTGCGGCTTCGCGGCGGACTACTACCCCGACAGCCGCGTGCCGGCGGAGAAGGCCGGGCAGTATGAGGTGCTGTACGGCATGCCCAAGCCCGCCGACCTCAAGAACTTTACGGGGCTGAAGTGGTTCTGCGGCAACTTTGCCGGGGTGGACGCCTATCTGGACGACACCCTGTACCCCTCGCCGGACGTGATGCTCAGCAATTCCTCCGGCGCCTACGGCGTCACCATCGCAGAGCACCTCGTCATGGTGACGCTGATGCTGCTGCGCCACGCCCCGGCCTATGTGCGGGAGGCCGACGCCCACCGCTGGGGCCCGGTGATGCCCATGCGCTCCATCATCGGCAGCACCATCACCGTGCTGGGCACCGGCGACATCGGCACAGAGTTCGCACGCCGGGCCAAAGCCATGGGCGCCAAGTCCATCCGGGGCGTCCGCCGCACGAAAAAGCCCGCCGATCCTGCCTTTGACGGCGTGTACACCCACGAGGAGCTGGACGGCCTGCTGCCGGACACCGACATTCTGGTGATGGCGCTGCCCTCCACACCGGACACCGTGGGCATTCTGTCCCGCCAGCGCATCGCCCTGCTGCCGGAGACCGCGTATGTGGTCAACGTGGGCCGGGGCACCGCCATCGACCAGCCCGCACTGGTGGAGGCGCTGAACGCCAGGAAGCTGGCAGGTGCGGCGCTGGACGTGTTCGCCAGGGAGCCTATCCCCGACGGCGACCCGGTATGGGAGGCCAAAAACCTGCTGATCACGCCCCATATCTCCGGGCAGATGAGTCTGGGTTATACCAGAGACAAGAACGTGGCCCTGTTCTGCCAGGATCTGGAGAACTACGCCGCCGGGCGGCCGCTGGCGCGGTATGTGGACCGCCGCATCGGCTATTGAGCCGGTCATACGCACGCAAAAAGGAGTGCGCATGGGATGTTCCCATGCGCGCTCCTTTTTTACAGGTTTACAGCAGCCGTCCGATGAGCACGAACAGGCAGCCCAGGGCGAAAAATGCCGCGATCAGCAGCAGGATCACCGGCCAGAACCGCCGTCCCATCACCTGCGGGTCCATGAACGGGTAGGGGTAGCGCTGCTTCGTGTGCCCGATGGGCTTTCCCGCGGCGCCGCGGAGCATGCCGAAGGCGAAGTAGGACAGCGGCAGCACCAGCCACCACGCGGCGTGGCCGACGGTGAGGCCGGACTTGTCCTGCCACAGCAGCCACTGCGCCACCGTCAGCCACGGCACGGCGTAGTGGACGCAGAGATTGCCGAAGCTGCTGAAGCCGATGTCAGACAGCGCCTTGCCGCGCTTTCTGGCCGAAGGCATCAGCACCCACTGGTAGATGAGGTGGGTCACGAAGATGCACAGCGTCATGCTCAGGGCGACGCCGGCGGAGCTGAGCCACCGGAACACACCGCCCTGGGGCGCGCAGCTGCTGACGCCCAGCGCCAGCTGGTACACCGCCAGCAGCAGGTTGCTGAGATTGGTATAGAACACGAAAAAGCCGGGCCGGATATGGCCTGTTGCCGGCAGCGTGGAGTGAAAATACAGCCCCGCCAGCCCCAGCAGGCCCAGAAACAGTGCCGATATACGCAGCATCATTCCGTTCTCAGCTCCCTGAGCCGGGCGATCTCCCGGGCGTAGCCCGCCAGATCGTTGGGCGTCTCCAGAATAAAGGGCAGATCCCGCAGGGCCGGGTGGTTGATGATGCGGGCAAACGCCGCCTCCCCCAGATACCCCTCGCCGATGCGGGCGTGGCGGTCCTTGTGTGCCCCCAGCGGGTTCATGCTGTCGTTGATGTGGACGGCCTTCAGCCGGTGGAGTCCGATGACCCGGTCAAACTCCGTCAGTACGCCGTCGATGTCCCCGGCGATGTCATACCCCGCGTCGGAGATGTGGCAGGTGTCCATGCAGACGCCCAGCCTGTCGCCCAGCGCCACGCGGTCCATGATCTCCCGCAGCTCCTCGAAGCGGCCGCCCACCTCCGAGCCTTTGCCGGACATGGTCTCCAGCAGCACCGTGGTGTGCTGCTCCGGCTTCAAGATGGCGTTGAGGGTGTCGGCGATCTGTCCGATGCCCACCTCCATCCCCTGCTCCGTGTGGCTGCCGGGGTGGAAGTTGTAGTAGTTGCCGGGCAAATGCTCCATGCGCTTCAGGTCGTCCGCCAGCGTCATGCGGGCGAACTCCCGTGTGCGCTCCGTCTTGGAGCAGGGATTGATGGTGTAGGGCGCGTGGGCCACCAGCGGCCCGAAGCGGTGCGCCGCCAGCAGCTCCGCCAGCGCCGCCGCGTCCGCGGGGTCGATGGCCTTGGCCTTGCTGCCCCGGGGGTTGCGGGTGAAGAACTGGAACGTGTTGGCGCCGATGGACAGCGCCGTCTGTCCCATGGACAGAAAGCCGTCGGAGGCGGAGAGGTGACAGCCAATGGTCAGCATAGTGTTGCTCCTTTCAAAGGGCCAGCGTCCGGACGTCCGCTTTGCCGTTTTCAATGGTGAGGATGCCGCAGGTGGGGTGCAGCGGGTCGCCGGCGGCGCCTGGGTTCAGCACCAGCAGCGAGCCGTCGTTGTCCACCAGCGGACGGTGGGTGTGCCCGAACAGCAGCACCTGGGCGCCGCACTCCCGGGCGGCCCAGACCGCCCGCATCACGTCGGACTTCACGCCCCGCGTGTGGCCGTGGAGCATGAGGATGCGCACGCCGCCCAGCTCGATGAGCCGCTCCGGCTGGTCGCAGCTGCCGTAGTCGCAGTTTCCCGGCACGCCCTCCATGGGCAGCATGGGAAATGCCTGCCGCAGCCGCTCCAGATCCCGCTGGCAGTCGCCCAGATGGAGCACATAGTCCGGATGGGTCTGCTCCACCGCCTGTATGAGTTTGTCCACCTTTCCGTGGGAATCGGATACCACCAGAACGTTCATAGGCCACCCCGCAATTTTTATTCCGGGGTATTTTACCACAAAACGGTTGAAAACACAATTCGTTTCCCGTATGATTAGGGCAAATGAGAGGAGGTGTTGTCATGACCGGCGGTGTGGTGGAGCTGGATCTCCACGGCATGAATACCTATCAGGCGCAGATCGCGGTGGACGCGGCCCTGCGCCGGGCCGGCGCGGGCACCTACCGGCTGCGGCTGATCCACGGCTATCGCGGCGGCACGGCCATCCGGGACATGCTGTGGCTGACCTACGGGCGGCGCAGCCAGGTGAAGCGTCTGGTCAGCGTCAGTGAGGGCGTGACCGAGCTGGTGCTGCGGGAATACTATTGACGCAAGGCGTTGTGGAAATTGAGGTGTAAAGGCATGAAGCTTGCACAGATACAGATGCGGGTGCGGCCCGACAAGGCGGAAAACCTCCGCCATGCCGAGGCGCTGCTGGCCAGCGTGAAGGGGGCGGACATGGCGGTGCTGCCGGAGATGTTCTGCTGCCCCTACGACAACGGCTGCTTCCGCGCCTACGGCGAGGCGGAGGGCGGCGAGGCGTACCGGATGCTGTCCCGGGCCGCGGCGGAAAACGGCCTGTGGGTGGTGGGCGGCTCCCTCCCGGAGCTGGACGGCGGCAGGGTGTACAACACCAGCTATGTGTTCCGCCCCGACGGGCGCTGCGCGGCCCGGCACCGGAAGATGCACCTTTTTGACATTGATGTGGCCGGCGGCCAGCGGTTCCGGGAGTCGGACACCCTGACGGCGGGCGACGCGGTGACGGTGTTCGACACGCCGTGGGGGAAGATGGGGCTTTGCATCTGCTTTGACCTGCGGTTTCAGGAGCTGGCGCGGCTGATGACGCTGGAGGGTGCGCAGGTGCTGCTGGTACCGGCGGCCTTCAACATGACCACCGGCCCGGCCCACTGGGAGCTGCTGTTCCGGCAGCGGGCCGTGGATGAGCAGCTGTTCACCGTGGGCGTCTCCCCCGCCCGGGACGAGACGGCGTCCTATGTGGCGTGGGGCCACTCCATCGTCTGCGACCCATGGGGCACGGTGCTCCGCCAGTGCGGCGCCGGCGAGGAAGTGGTGGTGACGGAGCTGGATATGGCACAGGTGTCCGCCATACGCGGGCAGCTGCCGATCCTTTCGGCACGGCGGACGGACATCTACGACATCCGAAAAAAGTGATTGCCAAGGGACGGCAAACAGTGTATAATCGCAAAAAAATACGGCGGAGGTCCTTTATCATGGAGAAAAAATACACAGACATGACATTGCCGGAGCGGCAGGCTGCATACGCGGCCCTGCAGGCGGAGTACGAGAGCGCCAAGGCGCTGCACCTGACGCTGAATATGGCCCGGGGCAAGCCGGGCCGGGAGCAGTTGGATCTGGTGACGCCCATTTTCGGGCTGCTGACGAAGCCGGAGCAGTTCGTGTCCGACGGCGTGGAGACCCGGAACTACGGCGAGGTGGCGGGCATCCCCGCGGCGCGGCGGCTGTTCGCGGACATTCTGGGCTGCAAGCCGGAGCAGGTGTTCGTGGGCGGCAACGCCAGTTTGCAGCTGATGTACGACGCCGTCTCCAAGGCGTTCACCCACGGTCTGCTCCACAGTGAGAAGCCCTGGGGCAAGCTGGACAGGGTGAAGTGGATCTGCCCGGTGCCCGGCTATGACCGGCACTTCAAGGTGACGGACAGCTTCGGCGTGGAGATGATCTCCGTGCCCATGACCGCCAGCGGCCCCGACATGGACATGGTGGAGGAGCTGATCCGCGATCCGGCGGTGAAGGGCATGTGGAACGTGCCCAAATACTCCAACCCGGAGGGCGTGGTGTATTCGGAGGAGACGGTCCGCCGTCTGGCGGCCATGAAGCCCGCCGCGCCGGACTTCATGCTGATGTGGGACAACGCCTACTGCATCCACGAATTCGACTGCGATTTCGTGCCGTTCCCCGACATCATCGGCCTGTGCGCCCAGTACGGCAACGCCGACATGGTGTACGAGTTCGCCTCCACCAGCAAGGTAACGTTCCCCGGCGCGGGCGTGGCGGTGATGGCTGCCAGTGAGGCCAACATCGACTACTTCTCGAAGCTCATCAACATCCAGACCATCGGTTTTGACAAGATCAACCAGCTGCGGCATGTGCTGTTCCTCCAGGACCGGGCGCACACGCTGGCGCTGATGAAGCAGCACGCGGCTATTCTGGCTCCCAAGTTCTACGCGGTGCTGGACGGTCTGGACCGGGAGATCGCGCCGCTGGGCATCGCGGGCTACAAGCGGCCCGTGGGCGGCTATTTCATCAGTCTGGACACCATGCCCGGCTGCGCCAGACGGACGCTGGCCCTGTGCAAGGAGGCGGGCGTCACCATGACCGGTGCAGGGGCTACGTTCCCCTACGGCATCGACCCCAACGACAGCAATATCCGTATCGCCCCCTCCCTGCCGCCGGTGGCGGAGCTGGAGCAGGCCATCGCCGTGTTCTGCATCTGCCTGCGGATGGCGGCGCTGGAAAAGCTGGGCATCTGAAAATCGGAGCATATAGAAAAAGAGCGCTGCGGCCAAGCCGCAGCGCTCTTTTTCTATACGTTTATCCTCTGCCGCTGACACGCAGGCGGTTCAGGGCGCGGGCCAGATTGCCCTGCGCCAGCTGGTACTCCGCCATGCTGCGCTTCTGCCGCAGCTGCTCCTCCGCCTCCTCGCGGGCGCGGAGGGCGCGGTTCACGTCGATGTCCTCCGGACGCTCGGCAGCGTCCACCAGCAGCAGTACGCGGCCATCCTCGATCTTGAACAGACCGGGCGCCACGGCGGCGCGGCGGTGCTCGCCCTCCGCCGTCTCGAACCGCAGCTCACCGGCGCAGACAGCGCCCACGGCGTTGCTGTGGTTGGCCAGTATGCCGAACTCGCCGTCGGTGGTAGGCACCACCAGCGACACACATTCGCCCCGGTAAAACGGGACGCTGGCCGCCAGAATATCCAGATGGAACGGGGCCGCCATCACATGCCGCCTTTCTTCAGCTGCTCCGCCTTGCGGATGACATCGTCAATGGTGCCGGCGTTGAAGAAGGCCGCCTCGGGGTACTCGTCCATGCTGCCGGACAGGATCTCCTTGAAGCCGCGCAGCGTCTCGTGCAGCGGCACGAACACGCCGGGTGCGCCGCTGAACTTCTCCGCCACGTAGAAGGGCTGAGACAGGAAACGCTGGATGCGGCGGGCGCGGGCGACGGTCTTTTTATCCTCGTCGCTCAGCTCCTCCATACCCAGGATGGCGATGATGTCCTGCAGCTCGCGGTACTTCTGCAGCGTGGACTGGACGGCGCGGGCAATCTGATAGTGCTCCTCGCCCACGATGTCCGGCTCCAGGATGCGGGAGGTGGACTCCAGCGGGTCCACGGCGGGGTAGATGCCCTGCTCCGCGATCTTACGGCTCAAGACGGTGGTGGCGTCCAGATGGGAGAACGTGGTGGCGGGGGCGGGGTCGGTCAGGTCGTCGGCGGGGACGTACACCGCCTGCACGGAGGTGACGGAGCCGTCCTTGGTGGAGGTGATGCGCTCCTGCAGGGCGCCCATCTCGCCGGCCAGCGTGGGCTGGTAGCCCACGGCAGAGGGCATACGGCCCAGCAGCGTGGAGACCTCGCTGCCCGCCTGGACGAAACGGAAGATGTTGTCGATGAACAGCAGCACGTCCTTGTGCTCCACATCGCGGAAATACTCCGCCATGGTCAGGCCAGACAGCGCCACGCGCATACGGACGCCGGGGGACTCGTTCATCTGGCCGAAGACCAGCGCCGTCTTGTCGGACACGCCGCTCTCCTGCATCTCGCCCCACAGGTCGTTGCCCTCACGGCTGCGCTCGCCCACGCCGGTGAAGATGGAATAGCCGCCGTGCTCCATGGCCACATTGTGGATCAGCTCCTGAATGAGCACGGTCTTGCCCACGCCAGCGCCGCCGAATAGGCCGATCTTGCCGCCCTTGGGGTACGGCTCGATAAGGTCGATGACCTTGATGCCCGTTTCCAGAATGTCGGCGGCGGGCATCTGCTCGGCAAACGAGGGGGCGGGGCGGTGGATCTCCCAGCGGGGCGCGTCGGCGCTGACAGGCGCCTCACCGTCGATGGGGTCGCCCAGCACGTTGAACATGCGGCCCAGCGTGGCTTCGCCCACGGGCACGGCAATGCCGTGGCCGGTGGCGGTGACGGTCAGGCCCCGGCTGAGGCCGTCGCTGCCGGCCATCATGACGCAGCGCACCGTCTTGTTTTCCAGATGCTGCTCCACCTCCATGGTATAGCGCGTGCCGTTTGCCTCCACGGTCAGCGCCTCATTGATGGCGGGCAGGCTCCCCTCCGGGAAGCATACGTCGATCACGGGGCCGGAAATGCCCGTGATGGTTCCTTGTTTCATTGAGGTCAGCCCTCCTTTTCTTTCTTGCTGCGCTGGGCGCGCTCACCGGCGGAGACCTCGGTGATCTCCTGGGTGATGGCGGCCTGACGCGCCCGGTTGTACTGCACGGACAGATCCTTCAGCAGCTCCTCCGCGTTCTGATCCGCTGCGTTCATGGCGGTCATGCGGGCGGACTGCTCACTGCAGAAGCTGTCCACCAGCGCGCTGTAAATGAAGCCGGTGAGGCAGCTGCGCACCGCGTTGTCCAGCACGGCGGCGGGACCGGGGACGAACTCGAACACGGGGCCATCGGCGGCGTGCGCCGCCGCGGCGGAAAACCGCTCCCGGTGCAGGGGCAGCAGCTGCGCCTGACGCACCGTGGCCTCCAGTCCGTTTTTCATGTCCGTGTAGATGACATGCACGGCGTTGATCTCGCCGGCATCGTACCGCTCCAGCAGCAGCTCGCTGATCTGGCGGGCGCGCTGCAGCGTGGGGTTCTGGGCGGTATAGAGAAAGCTCTTTTCGATGGGGATGCCACGCTGGCTGAACCAGCGGCGGCCATACTCGCCCACCACATACAGCACCGCGCCCTCGCTGGCGGACAGGAACTGCTGGGCCTGACGGATGGCGTTCTGGTTGTAGGCGCCGGCCAGGCCCTTGTCCGCCGTGATCAGCAGGCAGGCGGCCACACCGGGCAGAGGCCTGGCGCTGGGGTCCACCGGCATCAGATAGCGGCTTTCGATGCTGCTGTCGGCATTGAACACGCGGCCGATCTCCGCCTGCAGGGCGTCGAAGTAGGGACGGGTATTGCTCAGGTCCTGCTTGGCCTTGCGCAGCTTGGCCTGCGAGATGAGGTACATGGCGTGGGTGATCTTCTGGGTCTGCCGGACGCTTCCGATGCGGCGGCGGATCTCACTTGTGCTGGCCATGGCCTCACCGCCCGCCTGCGCGCCGGAACTTCTCCAGCGCGGTCTTTGCAAAGTCCACGATCTGGCCGCGCACCTCGTCGGTCAGGGCCGCGCCCTGCTCCAGCTCCTGCATGAGCTGGGACCGGCCGGCGGCGAACTCGCCCAGGATGAAGTCCCGGAGCTGGCAGACCTGGGTCACCGGCACCTGCTGATAGATGCGGTCCATGGCCGTCACCAGCGTGACGATCTGCTGGGCCTGGCTCAGAGGACTGCACCGGCCCTGACGCAGGATGTACATCAGGCTCTGGCCGTAGGCCAGCTGGTTCTTGGTGTCCTCGTCCAGATCGCTGGAGAACTGGGTAAAGACCTCCATCTCGCGGTACTGGGCCAGGTCAAGGCGCAGGGTGCCCACAGCCTTCTTCATGGCCTTGGTCTGGGCCGCGCCGCCCACGCGGGACACGGAAAGGCCCACGTTCACGGCGGGACGGTGACCGGAGAAGAACAGGCTGCTCTCCAGGAATATCTGACCGTCGGTGATGGAGATGATGTTGGTGGGGATGTAGGCGGACACGTCGCCGGCCTGGGTCTCCACGATGGGCAGGGCGGTCATGCTGCCGCCGCCGCGCTCGTCGCTGAGACGGGCGGCGCGCTCCAGCAGGCGGGAGTGCAGATAGAACACGTCGCCGGGGTAGGCCTCACGGCCGGGAGAACGTCCCAGCAGCAGGCTCAGGGCGCGGTAGGCGATGGCGTGCTTGGAAAGATCGTCGTAGACGATGAGCACGTCGCGGCCCTTGTTCATGAAATACTCGCCGATGGACGCGCCGGCATAGGGCGCGATGTACTGCATGGAGGCGGACTCGCCGGCGCTGGCGCAGACGATGATGGTGTAGGACATGGCATCGTGCTTGCGCAGCATCTCCGCGATCTGCGCCACGGAGCTGGCCTTCTGGCCGATGGCCACATAGATGCACACCATGTCCTTGCCCTTCTGGTTCAGGATGGTGTCGATGGCGATGGACGTTTTGCCGGTCTGGCGGTCGCCGATGATCAGCTCACGCTGGCCCCGGCCGATGGGGAACATGGAGTCGATGGACAGGATGCCCGTCTGCATGGGGGTGTTCACCGGCTGGCGGTCGATGATGCCGGGAGCCGGGCTTTCGATCATGCGGTAATCGTCGGCGGGAATGTCGCCGCAGTCGTCGATAGGCGCGCCCAGCGCGTCCACCACGCGGCCGATCATGGCGTCGGATACGCCGATACCGGCAGTTTTGCCGGTGCGGTACACGGCGCTGCCCTCGCTGACCTCCTCCACACGGCCGAACAGGATGCAGCCGATGCGGTGGCCCCGCAGCTCCTGCACCATGCCGCGGATGCCGCCCTCAAAGAGCAGGATCTCGCCGTAGGCCGCGTCGTCCAGGCCGCCCACATAGGCGATGCCGTCCGCCACGGACAGCACGCTGCCCACCTCGCGGGCGCAGACCTCCGGCACCCAGTCCCGGACGGTGTCGCGAATCAGCGGGATCACGGACTGCTCGCCGGCCTTCAGCGCGGCAAGACGCTCCTTCAGCTGGCCCAGGCGGCCCTCTGCCGTCCAGTCGATGACCTCGGAGCCGATCTCGATACGGAAGCCGCCGGACGCGGTCTTATCCTCCTGCCACGAAAGCTCCACCGGCCGGCCGTATTTCTTTGCCAGCACTTCCTCCAACTTGGCTCTCTGCGCGCTGTCGGGCGGGCAGACGCTGAACAGGTTGGCGGTCAGGCGGGGATCATTCGTGCTCATGCTTCTCCTCCCCCTCGGCTGCGTTTACAAACGCGTCATAGGCATGGGAAGTCTCCTTCGCCAGCAGCTTCTCCATGGCGGCCTCCGCGATGGACACGGCCTCGCGGTTGGCCTCGGCCACGATCTTCTTGCGGTCATTCTCCGCGTTCTCCCGGGCGGCGGCCACGATCTTGTCCGCCTGCTCACGGGCGGCGTCACGCTGCTGCTGGGCGTAGGCCTCCGCCTCCTTGGCGGCGGCGGCGCGCTTTTCGTCCAGCTCCGCGTCCAGCACGGCCTGACGCTGCTGCATGGCCGCCTCCATCTCGGCAGTGGTCTTTTCCCGCTCCACGGCGGCGGACTCCATGTCCTGATAGTGCTTGGTGCGTTTATCCATGAAGTTCTTCACCGGCTTGAACAGCAGCAGGTACAGACCGCCCACCAGAATGGAGAAGTTGAACAGATGCAGCAGGATCTGCTGCCAATCAATATTCAGTGGGATATTATTCATAGTGACTCTCTCCGTTCCTTACAGCACAAAGATGATGAGGATGACCGTAAGCAGCGCGTAGATAACGACCGTTTCCAGGAACACCAGACCCAGCATCATGGTGGTGCGGATCTTGCCCTCGGCCTCCGGCTGGCGGGAGATGCCCTCCACGGACTTGGCGATAGCCATGCCCATGCCGATGGCGCCGGCTGCGGCGGCGATGCCGATGGCGATGGCGGAGGCGGTGGCCTTGGAGCTGGTGACGGTGTCGGCGGAGGCCTCCTCCGTCTGGGTGACGGCGGCGGCGCCGTCCACAGGCTCGGTTTCTGCAAAAGCGGTAACGGTCAGCATAGCGGTCAGTGCCATCACCAGGCACAGCAGCAGGGCAACAGCCTTCTTATTGGTCTTTTTCATGATCTCTCGTTCCTCCATCAGTTATTTACAGTATTGACAGCTTTTGCTTTGATTTTTTTGGCTTTCTTGGGCTTGGGCGGGTGCTTCTCCGTGACCTCGCCGTAGAACATGGAGGTCAGCATGGTCAGCACATACGCCTGGATCAGCGCGTGGAGCATGGTGAACAGCACGGCGATGATCACCGGCAGCACAAAGCTCATATTGATATAGTAGTAGACCAGCTCCGTCACCAGCAGACCGCTGAGCAGCGCGCCGAACAGACGGAAGCTCATGGACAGAGGCAGCGAGAAGTCCTTCAGGGCCTGTCCCGCGCCCTTGGCGCCGTTGGCCACGATGCCGCCCACCAGAATGACGCCGTAGGACAGGCAGCCCAGTGAGATGGCGGCGTTCACGTCGGACAGCGGCGCCGGCAGCGCGATGGAGTGTCCCGCCGTTGTCACCGTCTGGAAGCCAAACAGCTCGAACAGCGTGCCGATGAAGATGTACACACCGGCGCCGAACACATACGCACCCAAAAAGCCGTTGCGGTGGGGGCTGTTGCTCTTGGCCAGTCCGTCAAACATCCCCACCACCGTCTCGACAACCATTTGCAGCTTGCCGGGAACCATCTTGAAGCGGGGAATGACGAACAGCCGCAGCAGCAGCGCCGCCAGCAAAATGACGCCCACCACCACCAGCGAGGAGATGTACGCGGGATTCACGTCCTTCAGCCCGAACAGGCTGACGCGGTTCGTCCCGTGGAGCACCGCATCACGCATGGCCTCCTGCACCGACTCCGACTTCCCGTGTCCGGGAACCAGCAGAGAACCGGCCAGCAGAGCCGCCGTGATCAGCAGCCACCCCACGATGAACCTTGTTTTCTTCTTTTTTTCCATTCCTTTATCACCTTCACATACGATCGGGATTTTGTGCCGCTGCGTCGTATTTACGGCACCTGCGGCACGACCATGTCCCACCGTGTTTTTTAACGGAATCTTTACACGGTGAGTCACCATCCTGACGCTACGTTTTCTATTATAATGAAATCCCACCTATAACACAAGCATTTTTTCGTTAGATGTGTCCAGATATTTCCGGTTTTTTTACCGAAAAGGAGACAGCCTGCGGAAAATGTCCAAAAAAGGCGGGCGCCTGCGGATACGGCAGGCGCCCGGCGGGTCATTTTTTCCTTTTTTTGGCAAACGCTTCTTTCTTGCGCGGGGACATTTTCCCCTTCTGCGCCGGCTGGCGGGCCGTGGGTGTGCCCCAGCGGCCCCGGTTGCCGGAGACCTCCTTCCGGGGACGGCGGGCGGGGCGCTCCGGCTTTTCCGGCGCGGCCGGCGGCTGGCCGTAGGGCTCGCCTTTCCGGGGGCGCAGCAGGCACTCCTTCCCGTAGCCGATGAGGTCGGTGCGGCCCGTCTCCTCCAGCGCCTCCACCACCAGCGCCCGCTTTTCCGGGCGGGACCACTGAAGCAGCGCACGCTGCATGGCCTTTTCCTTGGGATCCCGCGCCACATACACCGGCGACATATCCCGGGGGTCGATGCCGGTGTAGTACATGCAGGTGGAGAGGGTGCCGGGGGTGGGGTAGAAATCCTGCACCTGCTCGGGGGTGCGGCCGTTCCTGTGAAGGAACTCCGCCAGCTTCACCGCGTCGCTGAGGGTGCAGCCGGGATGGCTGGACATCAGGTAGGGCACCAGATACTGCTCGGTGCCGTCCTGCTCGTTGAGCTTTTTGTACTGCCGCCAGAATTTGAGGAACACGTCGAAATGGGGCTTGCCCATGTAGTCCAGCACCGAGCTGACGCAGTGCTCCGGCGCCACCTTCAGCTGGCCGGAGATATGGTACTGCACCAGTTCCCGGAAGAAGTCCTTGTTCTTGTCCTGTAACATATAGTCGTAGCGGATGCCGGAGCGGACGAACACCTTTTTGATCTTAGGCAGCTGCCGCAGCCTCTGCAGCAGCGCCGTATACTCGGAGTGGTCGGCGTCCAGATTGGGACACGGCTCCGGAGCCAGGCAGCTGCGGTTCCTGCACATGCCGCACTTCTTCTGCTTCTGGCAGCTGGTGTGGCGGAAGTTGGCGCTGGGGCCGCCTACATCGTGGATGTAGCCCTTGAACTGGGGATCCTCCGTCAGCAGCCGCGCCTCCTCCACCACCGACTCGATGGAGCGGCTGGTGACCATGCGTCCCTGATGGAACGCCAGCGCGCAGAAGTTGCAGCCACCGAAGCAGCCCCGGTTGTGGGTGATGGAGAACCGCACCTCCTCAATGGCGGGGATGCCCGCGGTGTACATGGGGTGTACCTCCCGCGTATAGGGCAGGGCGTACAGGCGGTCCAGCTCCTCCCGGCGCAGGGGGCGGGCGGGGGGATTCACCACCAGCAGGCGGCCCTCGCAGGGCTGGAGCACGGCGCAGCCCCGGATGGGGTCATGCTCGTCGTATTCGATCTTCGTGGCGCGGGCGTAGGCCTCCTTGTCGGCGCAGACCTCCTCGTAGGAGGGGCAGGGCGCCTTATGGAAGCGGCAACCGCTGTCGTCGGCGGTGATGTAAGCGGTGCCGGGCACATCGGTGATATCCTGCACCGGGGTCTTTTTCGCAAGGCGGCGGGCGATCTCCGCCGTGGCGCTCTCCCCCATGCCGTAGACCAGCAGGTCGGCGGGGGCGTCGAACAGGATGCTGCGGCGCACCCGGTCGTCCCAGTAGTCGTAGTGGGCGAAGCGGCGCAGGGACGCCTCCAGCCCGCCGATGATGATGGGCGTGTCGGGGAACGCCTCCCGGGCGCGGTTGGTGTAGACGATGGTGGGGCGGTCGGGCCGGTGGCCCATCTCGCCGCCGGGGCTGTACAGGTCCCGTGTGCGGCGGCGCTTGGCCACCGTGTAGTGGGCCACCATGGAGTCCAGATTGCCGCCGCCGATGAGCACGCCGTACCGGGGCTTGCCCATGGCGCGGAACGCCTCCGCCGTATGCCAGTCCGGCTGGGCCAGAATGGCCACGCGATAGCCCTCCGCCTCCAGCAGGCGGGCGATGAGGGTGGAGCCGAAGCTGGGGTGGTCGATGTAGCCGTCAGCGGTGACCACCAAAAAATCGTAGTAGTACCAGCCGCGGTCGATCATGTCGTCACGGCTGACGGGCAGGAATATTTCGCCTCTTGTCATGGGGCTGCTCCTTTCAGGGACGGTATTCCGCCGGGATGGGCGGCAGCTGGACGCGGATGTCCTTTTCCATCACATCGCCCTCCAGCGGATAGAAGCCCAGACGGGCGAAGAAACGGCGCAGCCCCCTGTCGCCGCAGCGCAGGCGCAGGTATTCCGCACCGCGATGGCGCCAGTACAGCAGTACGCGGCCCATGGGGGCGATGCCGTGGCCGGTGCCGCGGTACGCGGGGTCCAGCCAGTACCAGCCCAGGCGGCCCACGCCCGGCTCCTCCTCCGGCAGGAGCTGCAGCGCGCCGATGAACGTTCCGCCGCAGCGGATGCCCACGGCCTCGCCGCCGGCAGGGACATGGAACTGGTCACGCAGCTCCTCCGGCAGGGGGACGTAGTCCTCGCCGGGGTCCACCATGTCGGCGCTGCGCCACCAGCTCTGGCGTGCAAAGGTGGACAGGCCCTCCGCCGTCAGGTGGCTGTTGTCGTCGCGGTACTCCACCCGCAGCACGCCGTTATCCCATGTCAGCAGGGATACGGCCGTGTTGTCGCCGTGGGGCGTATCGCCGATGCCGGAGAGCGGGACGCCCTGCAGCGTGCCCAGTACGATGCGCAGGGCCGCACCGTGGGAAAACACAGCCACGGTACCGCCGTCATGGGCAGCGCCGACGCGGTGCAGTGCGGGGATATAGCGGTCCAGCACCTGCTGGGCCGTTTCACCGCCCTCCACGCGCCACAGATCCACCCGGCGGTTGAAATGGTACATCTCCTCCGGATATGCCTTGTTCAGCTCGTGCCAGGGATGATCCTCCCACACGCCCATGTGGACCTCCCGGAAGGCCGGCTCCAGATGGAGCGGCAGGGACTTGGGCAGCCAGATGGCCCGGGCGGTGGTCTGTGTGCGGTAGAGATCGCTGGCGTACACGGCATCGATGTCCACGCTCTGAAAGCGGCGGCGCAGGGCGTCGATCTGCCGGTAGCCCCGGTCGTTGGTGATGAGGCCGTTGTGCCAGCCGTGGGCGATGCGGTACAGGTTGCCCTCCGCCTCGGCGTGGCGGATGAGATAGAGCTTCGTCATACCACCGTCACCCACTGCTTCATCTCCCGGACGGCGCTGTCGATGGCCTCCGCCGCGTCCGGGGCGAACTGCAGGCCGAAATCCACGGTCATGGCGCCGTGGCCGTACTCGTCAAAGGCGGGGACGGCATTCTCGCCATCGCACGCCGGCAGCAGCAGAAAGGACTTGGGGCACAGGCGGCGCACATCCCGGATGTCCAGGCTGTACCCGCTGCCCACCACCAGGGACGCGCCCCGGCGGGCCATCTGCTCCGCCACTGCCAGATACAGCGGGCGGTCGCCGGCCATGAGGTTCTGCACCTCGCCGCCGCTGCGGTTGCAGGTGCGCACCAGCGCGAACACCGCCTGCTCCCCGGCGTCGCAGCAGTCGCTGCCCATGTAGGGGTCCACGGTGATGGCGTCGGCACCGTAGCCCTGCCACAGGGCGGGTTCCTCCGCGCCCATGCCCAGAATGACGTACAGCCCCTTGGCGTGGGCGGCGCTGACCAAATTGGCCAGCACATCCGCGCCCATCATGCCGTAGCGCAGGTAGCTGGCGCCGTGGAGCATGACGGCGGGCAGCTTCTCCGCCGCCGCGTCCAGCAGGGCCGTGCCGTGGTAGCGCAGGGCTTCCGCCTCGGCCATGCTGCCGGGGCCGAACATATCGGTAAAGTTTTTCAGGATCTTAGGGCTGAGCTTGTCCAGCTCAGGCCGCAGGCCCAGGGCCAGCGGCGTTTTCTTCTCGCGTATGCGCTGCTGCAGAACTGTAACGGACATGAAAGCGTCCTCCTTTGCGTTGTGAAAAATACATTAAATAATATTATAACGCGGCGCAGGGGGATTTGGCAAGAAACACCGCGTGTTTTTTTGCGCGGGCGGGAGATACTGCCACTGTACGGAAAAAGGAGTGATGCAAAATGAACATGACCGCATTTCTGCGGGGCGTATGCGTCGGCATGGTGGCCGGCGCGGCTGTGGACATGGCGGCGCATCCCTACCCGAAGGCCAGAAAAACCGCTGTCGGCAAGGCCATGCAGCGGATGGGTAACGCTCTGGACTCGGCGCTGGTCACTGTCACGTCCATGCTGCACTGAGGTATCGCACGCGCGGCGGCGGAGGGAGCTGTTCTCTCTCCGCCGCCGCTCTGTGTAAAAAAAGCGCCGTTTTCCGGCAATTCCATCTTGACAAGGCCGCTTTTTTTGTTATAATAGTCAGTGCTGTTCGTCGCAGAACTGAATATTTGCAGTGGTATCGAAGAGGTCATAACGAGCACGACTGGAAATCGTGTTGTCGTCAAAAGCGGCACGAGGGTTCGAATCCCTCCCACTGCGCCAGAAAAGCCTGAACGATGCCATGCGGTGAAAGCCGCATGGCATCAGGCATCTTTACCGAAAACCCCGACCGCTCTTGAGCTGTCGGGGCCATTTGTCAACATGCTTTCCCGGCACAGCGCCGGGCATACACCGAAAGAAGGAGTGCATCGTACATGGCCGCTGCCACCACAAAGGATATGACCCACGGCGTGCCCTGGCGGCTCATCGCCGGCTTCGCCGTTCCCATTTTCCTGAGCCAGCTGTTCCAGCAGCTGTACAACACCGCCGACTCCCTGATCGTCAGCAACTTCCTTGGCGACAACGCGCTGGCCGCCGTCAGCGCCTCCGGCCCCCTGATCTTCCTGCTGGTCAGCTTCTTCGCGGGAGCCGCCAGCGGCGTGGGCGTGGCCATCTCCCGTTACTTCGGCGCAGGGGATTATGACAAGGTGTCCCGCGCCGTCCACACCGCCGTGCTGCTGGGACTGATCAGCAGCCTGATCCTCACCGTCATCGGCGTTTTGTTCACCCCCACCCTGCTGCGGTGGATGGACACCGACCCGGAGGTGCTGCCCGACGCCATCGGCTACTTCCGGTGCTATTTCGCCGGTGTGGGCGCGGGTGTGATGTACAATACCTTTACAGGCATCATGAACGCGCTGGGTGACAGCAAGCGCCCGCTGTACTTCCTGATCGTCTCCTCCCTGACCAACGTGGTGCTGGACCTGCTGTTCGTGGCGGTGCTGCGCTGGGGCGTGTGGTCGGCGGCGCTGGCCACCATCATCTCCCAGGCACTCAGCGCCGTGCTGTGCGTCATGCACCTTGCCAAGAAGGGTACCATCTACCAGCTGAAGCTGTCCGCCCTGCGGATCGACGGCCCGCTGCTGCGGGAGATCCTGCGCTACGGTCTGCCCGCCGGTATTCAGAATTCCGTCATCGGCCTTGCCAACGTGGTGGTGCAGACCAACATCAACTCCTTCGGCAAGATGGCCACCGCCGCCTACGGCGCGTACTCCAAGATCGAGGGCTTCGCCTTCCTGCCCGTCACCAGCTTCACCATGGCCATCACCACCTATGTGGGGCAGAATCTGGGCGCGGGCATGAAGCCCCGTGCCAGAAAGGGCGCTATTTTCGGCATCGCGGCGGCAGCCGTCATTGCGGAGATCATCGGCGTGGCCACCTATCTGGGGGCGCCGTGGCTGGTGTCCCTGTTCTCCCGCACGCCGGAGGTCATCGAGCTGGGCGTGCTGGAGACACGCACCATCTGTTTGTTCTACTGTCTGCTGGCCTTCTCCCACGCCATCGCCAGCGTTTGCCGGGGCGCGGGCAAGGCCTTCGTACCCATGACCATCATGCTGGGCGTCTGGTGCGTGTTCCGTATCCTGTACATCACCGCCATCATGCACTGGCGGCACGAGATCGTCTATGTCTACTGGGCCTACCCCATCACATGGGCCATCAGCTCGGTGATCTATCTGTTCTACTTCCTGTTCTCCAACTGGCAGGACGGGTTCGATCCCCAGCCGGAGTTGCCGGAGCACAAGCATCACCATCACCTGTTCCACCACAAGTAAGACGCACAAAAGCAGCGCATCCGCTTTCGCGGATGCGCTGCTTTTATTCCCCCCTGCCGAGTGCAAGGATGTCCGTGTGGTTTTACCGCTTTCTGCGGCGCAGGGTCGTGAGGCCGGCGGCGGACAGTACCGCAGAGGCGGCGTACAGCGTCAGTCCCGCGTCAAAGGTCTTGGGCGAGTTGTAGCCGCCGGTGGTGCCGCTCAGGCCGGTGCTGCCGGAACCGGAGCCGCTGCCCGAACCGGAGCCGGTGCCATTGCCGGTAACGGTCAGGGTGTAGCCCCGCCAGATATGGTTGCGGGTGTAGTAGTCATGGCGCGTCTCGTTGATGATAATCTTGCCGATGCCGGTATAGGCGTTAAACAGTGCGTCCGGGTCACCGACGAGGATATTCCCTCCCTCATACGTCGTGCTGTTATATACCAGCTTAGAGCCGGTGTAGATGGTGGTCATCATGCTCTTGTCCTCCTGCTCCGGGCAGGTGTAGGTGCCGTCGGGCAGGTCGTCGTAGTTGGCGACGGTCATGACCACGGTATCGTTATCCACGGTGTAGGTGATGTTCACCACGCCCAGATCAGGGAAGCCCACGGCCAGTGTGCCGCTCGTCCCACCAAAATACTTTTTCGCATCGGTAAAGGTGGTGCTCTTTCCGGTCAGATCGAAGGTCTTTTCCTCGTGGATGTCCGTGTATTCATTGACGACGGTGGTCTTGACCGTCGTATGGCTGCCGCCGGTGACATCCGTGACGCCGGCCAGCGCTGGGGTCAGGAGCAGCAGGGTCATGCACAGCGCCAGCAGCAGGCCCAGCAGGCCGCGGCGGGTGCAGTCGTTCTTTTTCATAGGCAGTACCTCCCTGTGGGTGTTTTCCCTTATTCTACCAGATGCGGCGGTGGGCGCAACAGAGTTGCCAGCATTGCCAACTGCCAGTTGCGGAAACAAATTTTCCGGCGTATAATGGCGGCAGCTACACACAGGAGGTGCGTTATGCGTTTTTGTCAGCAGCTGCAAGCGTGGATGGAGCAGACGGACTGCCGGGCCAGCGAGCTGTGCGCCCGGGCGGGGATCACCGCGCCGTCCCTGAGCCGCTACCGGTCGGGAGAGCGGACGCCGGGGCGGGATTCCGCCGCCATGGACGGCCTGTGCCGGGCGCTGGCGGCATTGGCGGAGGAGAAGGGCGTCCCCGGCCTGACGGAACCGGAGGTGCGGGCAGGGTTCCTGGCCTGCGAGGAGTACGCCGACGACCGGCGCACCCACCTGCGGGAGAACTTCAACACGCTGGTGGAGGTGATGGAGGTCAGCGTCAGCCGGCTGTGCCGGTACGCCAACTACGACCCGTCCACCATTTTCCGGTTCCGCAGCGGGGCGCGGCAGCCGGCGGAGCCGGAGCGGTTCGCCCAGGCGGTGGCCGCCTATGTGTCCCAGGAGCTGGACGACGTGCAGCACCGGGAGATCGCCGGGGAGCTGCTGGGCTGCGGGGCCGACGCGCTGGCCGACCGGGCCGTGTACTGTCAGCGGGTGCAGGACTGGCTGCTGGGCAGCCACGCCCCCCGGCAGGACGGCGTCCGCCACTTTCTGGCAAAGCTGGACGAGTTCGACCTGAACGAATACATCCGCTCCATCCGGTTCGACGAGCTGAAGGTACCCACGGCACCGTTCCAGCTGCCCACGTCCCGCAGCTATTTCGGCCTGCAGCAGATGATGGAGAGCGAGCTGGACTTCATGAAGGCGGCGGTGCTGTCCCGCTCCATGGAGCCGGTGATCCTGTACAGCGACATGCCTATGGAGCAGATGGCCCAGGAACCGGAGTTCCCGAAAAAGTGGATGTTCGGCATGGCTATGATGCTGAAAAAGGGGCTGACCCTCCGGATTATCCACAACATCGACCGCTCCATGTCGGAGATGATGCTGGGGCTGGAGAGCTTCATCCCCATGTACATGACCGGGCAGATCGAGCCGTACTATTTCAAGACTCCGCAGAACGGCGTGTTCCTGCACTTCATGCGCTCCGCCGGGACGGTGGCCCTCACCGGCGAGGCGGTGGCCGGGCACCACAGCGAGGGCCGGTACGACCTGACGAAGGTGAAAAGCGAGGTGGCCTACTGCCGCCGGCGGGCTGAGGCCATGCTGGAGAACGCCAGCCCGCTGATGGACATCTACCGGGAGGACGGGGCCGCGCGGCTCAACGCCTTCCTGCTGGCGGACAGCCGCACGCCGGGACGGCGGCGGCACATCCTGTACACCCCGCCGCTGTGCACCATGGAGCCGGACTATCTGGCGGCGCTGCTGGAAAAGCAGGGCCTGCCCGCAGAGGACCGGCAGCGCATCTGCGCCTACGCCCGGACCCGGCGGGAGCAGCTGGAGACGATCCTGCTGACGGACACGGTGCATCAGGAGCTGCCCCGGCTGACGGAGCATGCCTTCGCCCAGTTTCCCCCCTCCCTGCCGCTGTCGGGCCTGTTCTACGGAAAGGACGTGCCCTACACCTACGAGGCATATCTGGCGCATCTGGCCCAGACGGAGGCGTTCGCCGCCGGGCATCCCCGCTATGAGCTGGAGTTTACCGGCGGCGGGGCCTTCCGGAACCTGCAGATCTGCATCCACGAGGGGCAGTGGGCCATGGTATCCAAGGAGCGATCCCCCGCCATCCACTTCGTTATCCGGCACCCCAAGCTCCGCGCTGCCATCGAGCGGTTCGTTCCGCCGGTGGTGGAGGAATAACCGCAGTAGACAAACAGCGTTTTGCATAGTATACTGTATATACATTTTTTGGTTTGAGGATACTATGTAAGGAAGGACATTGTTTATGGATCAGAAACTGAAGGGGATCGTGGGGCAGTACGCCATGATCACCCTGTCCTGCGCGCTGTACGCCGTGGGCTTCAACTGGTGCTTTGACCCCAACCACCTGAGCGTGGGCGGCTTCACCGGTGTGGCCCAGATCATCAACTTTTTCATCCCGCAGGCGCCTATCGGTACGATGATCGTGGTGCTGAACCTGCCGCTGTTCATCCTGAGCTGGAAAAAGGTGGGGCGCCAGTGGCTGTACGCCACGCTGTATGCCACGCTGGTCAGCTCCGGCATGATCGACCTGCTGGCCGGGCTGCACACGTTCAAGCCCATGGAGCCTATGCTGGCGGCCATCTACGGCGGCGTCATCGTGGGCTTCGGCTGCGGCCTGATGCTGCGGTACAGCGCCACCACCGGCGGCACCGAGCTGGCGGCCCGGCTGCTGAAGCTGAAATTTCCGGGGCTGTCCATCGGCACGCTGTGCCTGTCCATCGACGCCATCGTGGTCGTCTCCTACGCCGCGGTGTTCCGCGACCTGACCCAGGCGCTGTACGCCATGGTGGCACTGTTCATCATCTCCAAGGTGATGGACCGGGTGGTCTACGGCGGCAACGGCGCGAAAATGGCCTACATCATCTCCGAGCAGTACGAGGCCATCACCGCCAAGCTGCTGGAGCTGGATCGGGGCGTCACGCTGCTGGAGGGACGGGGCGGCTTCAGCGGCAGGCCCAAGAACGTGATCCTATGCGCCTTCAGCCGCGCGCAGATCGTCAGCATCAAGTCCATCGTGAAGCACGCCGACCCCGATGCGTTCATCATCGTGTGCGACGCCTATGAGATACTGGGCGAGGGCTTCGGCGCCAACAAGCCCGACGGGCTGTAAAAAAACGCAGAAAACACCCGCAGTCTTTGGGACTGCGGGTGTTTTTGCGTCTGCTGTGCGGTCAATCCAGGGCGTCGTGGCTCTCGAACACATCGTGGATGGAGCCGTAGCGGTCCGGGGCGGGCGGCGCCTCCTGCGGCGCGATGCCCTTGGCCATCTGCAGCTCCTGCCACTTCTCCCGTGTGATGAGGAGCTGGCGGGGCTTGGAGCCCTCAAACGGGCCGACGTACCCCCGTTCCTCCATCTGGTCCACCAGACGGGCGGCCCGGGAATAGCCCAGCTTCAGGCGGCGCTGGAGCATGGATACGGAGGCCTGCCCCGTCTCCAGCACCACCTCCACGGCGGCGGGCAGCAGCTCGTCGCCGTCCTCGCCGTCGGCGGCGGTATCGGCCGGGGCGGACTTGCCCTTGTCGGCCTTGGCGTCCACCGCCTGCTGGATCTTCTCGATGACATCCTGGTCGTAGTGGGCCTCGCCGGCGGCGTCCTTGACAAAGGCCACCACCCGCTCGATCTCCTCCGGCGTGATGAAGCAGCCCTGTACGCGGGTGGGCTTGCTGTCTCCCAGCGGGGAGTAAAGCATGTCACCCTTACCCACCAGCTTTTCCGCGCCGGGAGTATCCAGAATGATGCGGGACTCCATGGAGCTGGCCACGGCGAAGGCGATGCGGCTGGGGATATTGGCCTTCATCAGGCCGGTGATGACATCGGCGGAGGGACGCTGGGTGGCTACCACCAGGTGCATGCCGGCGGCACGGCCCATCTGGGCCACGCGGCAGATGGATTCCTCCACCTCCTTGGCGGCCACCAGCATCAGGTCGGCCAGCTCGTCGATGACCACCACCACGGTGGGCAGCTTCTTCACGTCCTCGTCCGTCTCCGACAGGGCGTTGTAGCCCGCCAGATCCTTGACGCCCTTCTCGGAGAACATCTTGTAGCGCTTCATCATCTCGAACACCGCCCACTGCAGGGCGCCGGCGGCCTTCTTGGGGTCTGTGACCACCGGGATCAGCAGGTGGGGAATGCCGTTGTAGGGTGCCAGCTCCACCATCTTGGGGTCCACCATGATGAAGCGCACCTCGTCGGGGGTGGACTTATAGAGGATGCTGACGATGAGGGAGTTGGTGCACACGGATTTGCCGGAGCCGGTGGTGCCGGCGATGAGCACATGGGGCAGGCGGGCGATGTTGCCCACGATGTTATTGCCGCCGATGTCCTTGCCCACGGCGAAGGCCACGGGGGACGGGTGACGGGTGAACTCCCGGGACTCGATGACATCCCGGATGCGCACGGCGGTGACGGTGCGGTTGGGCACCTCGATGCCCACCACGGAGATCTTGTTGGGCACCGGCGCCACCCGGACACCGCTGGCACCCAGGGCCAGAGCGATATCGTCGGACAGGTTGGTGATCTTGCTGAGCTTGACGCCCTGCTCCAGCGTGAACTCGTAGCGGGTAACGCTGGGGCCGTGGACCACGTCGCCGGCGGCGGCATCCACACCGAAGGAGCGCAGCGCCTCCGCCAGGCGGCGGGAGTTGTTGCGCAGCTCCGCGCCTACCTCGGTGCAGTTGTCGGCGCGGTTCTCCTCCAGCAGGGTGATGGGCGGGTAACGGTAGACCTCCTCGCCCTGGGCCAGCTCCTGCTCGATGGCCTGTCCCACCTCCTCGGCGGCGGACTGCACCTCCTGCTGGAGCTGGGCCTTCTTTTTCTTCTCGGACACCGGCTCCTTCACCGGCGCAGGCTCCTGCGCCGCGGGGGCGGCAGGTGTCTCCGGTGCGGCAGGCGCCGCGTCCTTGGAGGCCAGTACCTGATCCGGCGTCCGGACGGCGGCGGACCTGCGGGGGAAGAAGTCCTTCTTCGCGCCGCCCTCCATGGCGGAGGGCTCGCCGTCCAGCGGAATGTCGATATCGGCCCGTTTCCGGGCGGGTCTGTCCTTGGCGGGCTTCTCCGGAGCGGACGGGGCCTTCCGCTGGGGCACCGGCTCGAAGCCGTCCAGATCGTCCTCGTCGTCCTCGTCCTCCCAGCGGCTGGTGCGGTACTCCTTCACCTTATCCACCGCCTGCTGGGGCGTCATGTGCAGTGCGCCCAGCAGCGCCGCCAGCAGCAGCACCACGAAGATGACGATGGACACCACCTTGCTCACCAGTGCTTCGCTGCCCAGTGCCAGGCCGCCGGCCACCACGCCGCCGCAGGTCAGGGCCTGTCCGTCCGCCCACAGACGGGGCAGCAGACCGCCGCCCAGCTGATAGGCCGTGCGGCACAGCAGCAGGTGGCACAGCACGCCCACCAGCAGCGGCAGCAGCAGCGTGCAGGTGGTGCGCAGGACCACGGGGCGGCCCCGGTGCCGCAGCTGGATCAGTGCCGCGCCCAGCAGCGCCGGGGCGGCCAGATAGAAGCCCCAGCCCAGCAGGCCCTTGAGGGCCCTGGCGATGAATGTCAACAGCAGCGCGTCCACATTGAAATAGCTGACCAGCACGCACAGCGCCAGCAGCAGGCAGACGATGCCGCCCACCAGCCGCGCCGTGCCGTTATAGGCGGGCGGCTCCGGCCTGGGCGGGGTCTTTTTCCCTTTCGTTGTTTTCTTTTGTGTCGATGCCATAGTTTTCCTCACTTCATATCACTTGACGGCCTGCAGCACCAGCGTCAGGATGCCCACCGCCCAGCAGTAATAGGCAAATGCGCCGAAGCGGCCCTTGTCCGCCACATACTTCAGCAGGCGGATGCACAGATAGCCCGTGACGGCGGCGGTGACGACGCCCACCAGATACATGGGCACCTCCGCGCCGTTGATGCCGGCCTGCACCGCATCGCCGATGGACAGGATGTTGGCGCCCAGCACGGCAGGGATGCTCAGCAGGAACGAAAACCGCACGGCGAATTTCCGCTCGTAGCCCACGAAGCAGCCGGCGGTGATGGTCATGCCGGAACGGGAGACGCCGGGCAGCGTGGCCACCGCCTGGCTCACGCCCACCAGCAGGGCATCCAGCCATGTGGCGCTGCGCTCATTCTTGCGGCCCTTGCGCACCCGGTCGCACAGGAACAGCAGGATGCCGGTGACGATCAGCGCCGCGCCCACGAATACCATATTATTTGTCAGGCCCTGCACATGTTTGCGGATGGGCAGCACCGCTGCCAGCGGCAGTGTGCCCACGATGATCAGCAGGATCAGCCGCCGGGCCGGCGGCACCGGCGACGGCGTGGAGCGGCGGGCCAGATCGCCGATGCCCCGGAAAAACTCCACCACCATTTCGCAGATGTCCGTCCAGTAGGCGGCGAACACCGCGATCAGCGTGCCCAAGTGGAGCAGCACGTCAAAGAACTCCGGCACGCTGCCGGCGCCCTCCATGTCCAGCAGGTTCTGGGCGATGGCCAGATGGCCCGAACTGGAGATGGGCAGGAACTCCGCCACGCCCTGGACCAGTCCCAACAGGAATGCTGTCAAGTATGTCATAGCTGTACCTCACATCAGATTTGAATACAAATTGTTATATGTTGTCGAATTTATCCTCTTTGTTGTCGATGCAGTTGTCATAATGCCCCTGATGGCATGGATACTATACCACATAAGAGGGAAAAATGCCACTGGAATTTGGCCGATGAACGCCGCCGATAAAAGTTTCTTCTTGCGATAATTATTGTGAAAAAATGTATCATTTGACGAAGTCCACAAAAAGAAGACGGTCATTTTCTACGGCTTGCCTGTTGTGTGCAATATACTTTTGTGGTATCCTGATGCAAATATACGCAGAGGGCCGCCCCTGCGGTATAAAGCGTATGTTCTCAGGGGGAGGCCGCACAGGGGCCTTCCCCTGTCTGCATGTACCAGAAAGGCGGTGAGTGAAACTGTACCGGGAAAAAATAGAGAGCCTGCAGGCGGCGGAGAGCCGTCTGCTGGCGCAGAGGGCCGCGGCGCAGAGCGCGGCGGCGGAGCAGGTGCGGCAGGCCGAAAAGGACGGCGCCGCGCTGGTGGCCGCCGCACAGG
>UMKV01010600.1_pt1 | contig 26439 bp, 20 predicted proteins | sample 1966381 | NCBI WGS metagenome assembly UMKV01 (sample SAMEA4836182, study PRJEB28245) | human gut metagenome | biome: gut microbiome; material: fecal sample | place: Denmark | collected 2008
CTGCCGTGCCTCATTATGTATAACATTGTACTCTCTCCTTATCTTATGAAGTAGTATTTCGACGAGATGTTATTCTTATATTATAACACCTCATCTCCAGTATTAACAATGTGTTACAGCTCAATCTGAATTATGTATGTTACGCTGTTTCGACTTTCCTGCCTGTGCAGGCAGCATATATCTTATCTATCAACCTGTCACATAACAATGTATACGCCGCTCCTACTACATTTACACCTATTCTAAGTAAAACAGCATATTTAAGTCCGAACAATTCCGCCGCTATTGAAAGTGCGCCAAATGTATTAAACACTGTCTGCCACGAATAACCAGCTGAATATCCGACACCTATTCCACCTATCATACCGATATAAGGATACATCGACTTTGGAAGCACAATATACATAATTGAAAAAATCAGACATCCAACAATGTTAAATGCACCTCTCTTGCCTGCCCGTCCTTCTATATCCTTTGAAAATGGCAGGCACACTGACATGCACGCTATACCTATCCACATTGCTCTTGGAATATTAAGCAAGTTCATGACAAACATTGCACTTGATACTATAAATGTAAGCTTGATATACCATCTGTTTCTTGCCGAATTAATATTGAATTCATAGAATAAATCCTGGAATGTTCTTCGATATGGTCTGTTCTTCTGGTTCTTATAAAAGATAATCATACAGATTACCATACCACAAAGAAGTCCGATAACCCTTAACACATAGTCCTGTCCTGTAACGTCATACCCCTGTAATAACAGATAACCAAGCACAAATGTCGAATGATTATACATAATTACATTATGACAGCCCATTATCATAAGAAGCATTATACATACTATATTAATAAGAAATGCTGCAAATGGTGGCACCATATTACTAAGCCTTGGTCCTGCTATCAATATAGCATATATTCCCATAATTGACAAAAGTCCATGTGATGTCTTTATTCCAAAGTCCGCCTGTCTTAACACAAGCACTGCAAGAAGTACTGTAACACCTACCACACTGTTAGCACTGCCTAGAAGCTTACTGAATATTGTAACAACTGCTACACAGAATACCATAACAAGGTAAACCTTGAAATTATATATTAATATATGTTTTCTTTTCTCTTTAGCATCTTTTGTGTTCTTAATAAGCTGTTTAGAGCCTGCAGAACTTAACTGTAATTCCTGATAAAATGTCATAAAACCACTCTGATCCTTTCATCCCCATATATTTATTGAGTTACATTTCATATGATTTGTACTCAATAATCATCTTCTTTTTATAATTTTAATGATGATGAAATAAGATGATAGGGTGGAGTAATATAACACTATTCGTTGTTATTGTCAATTATAAACTTATAACCCTGTCTGCCATCTGTATTGTTGATGTCCTGTGTGCAATCATTTGCTATTTAGTTTCTTCACTTTGCAAAATATCACTTAATATTTTTATCTGCTTTACTATATTATCCTTTATACTGCCCTTAATATAGACATCATTCAAATCATTTTTACTATACTGTAAATATGTATTATTGGTTAATTCTACTAACAAAGCTGTAAAATATCTTTCCCAGCTCATATACATACTGCTGTCCACATAATCCCACGTATTTTGTAATATTGCTGACAAATCTGCATTTTTAATAACACCTGATTTCAATATCAGCCATTCAAATGACTCTGGCAGATATAAATAACAATTATTATTCTGTCTGGCATATAATTCAATCTTTTCTACTTCCGAACCAAATGCAGCTCCATCTGCAACTACAAGTACATTTTTATCTTTTTTCAAATGCTTATATATATTCGATTTTCCATCTGCTGATATACACTGTAAATGTTCTGATGAATATACTTCTTTGAAAAACTGGTATCCTGCCTTGGAGTCTTCTGTTATAATATAATCCACTTTAACGCTTTCATTTACATTAACATTTGTATATATCTTATACATTTCGTTATATACATTTTTTAATGTTCCATATTTACCGGAATTTCTTATGCCATATATCTCATCTACACTATATGGAAGTGTTTCAAGTGTCTCTCTTGTTATTATAACGAAATAATTGTCTGACTTTTTTACTTCTTCTGCAAACTCTACACTTGATACGAACTTATTTCCCTCATCTATAAAAATTATGCTATTCTTCATCTCTGCCAATAAAGCTTTCCAATATCGCCCCTGCAAAATATGACATTCCCTGTCGCATGCTAATCTTATTCCGCTATCAGCTCCATTTTCCTCATACTCTGATATCATATCTGCCAGTGTTGTCTTACCGGTTGCACTATCACCTTTTATTATTGTAATATTACGTTTTACCTCGAAATCATATCTTATTTTCTTATTTTCTACTATTATTCTATACTTTCCTTTCATATATCCCCCTAGACATATGCCATAGCCTCATCTAATAATTCGCTCATATTGTGAACTATCTTTTCTGTATTAAGTACTTTTATGTTAAACCTTCCAGCTCCGAAATCCATCAAATGCCTCAGATTAATAGTTACATCTTCATTTTCAGATATTTTTAGAAGCCACTTTGCACAATTATTACCACAGGTTGAGGCATTAAATATTTTCTCTTTATCATTTATTATTAATATTAAGGTTTTTGTTCCACCAGATAACGCAAGTGGTGATATCTTACCCAACACTGGACTTTCTATAAGATTGCTGTCAATAACTTCTGATTTATCAACATCTTTTATTATATCCCTGACTATAGGTTCTGTTATCCAGTTATCCTCATATGTATTTTTAAAATATACTGCTGTATTATATACAGCTTCTTCCATATCTCCATAATATATATTTAACATATCCTGCCCCTTTCCTATAAATTAAATATATCTCATCAATATATTCTAATTATCACAAAATATATCAATATCAATAATATGCTATATTACTAATAATGTATTATTATATCAAAGCATTTCTATAAAGCAAATAATCTATACTTTAAATTAAGGTATCTACAAGCCTATAACCCTGTCTGCCATCTGTATTGTTGATGTCCTGTGTGCAATCATTATAATTGTCATTCTACCCTTTAAGTTCTGTAATGTTTCGTTTACAGCACGCTCCGACTCATTATCAAGTGCGGAGGTTGCCTCATCCATAAGCATTATCGGAGCATTTTTAAGGATTGCCCTTGCTATGGCTATACGCTGTCTTTGACCACCTGATACAGATATCCCCTTTTCACCAACAACTGTGTCATAACCATCTGTAAATTCTGTTATAAACTGGTGAGCATTAGCCATCTTTGCAGCTTCAATAATCTCAGCTTCTGTGGCATCAAGCCTTCCCATTCTTATATTATCCATTATACTCATATTAAAAAGTATTGCATCCTGTGGAACAAGTGCAAAAAAGCTTCTGCCAGCCGCCAGACTTATATCATCAAGATTATTGCCGCACACTTCAATCATTCCACTGTCCGGCTTATAAAATCCCATAAGAAGCTTAGAAAGTGTTGTCTTTCCAGAACCTGAAGCACCTGTAACTGCCACGAATTCACCTGCCTTTATTCTTTCATTATAATTATCAAGAACAACTACAGGTGCATTATTTTCATCTTTTATATATGAAAATGTTAAATCACTTATATTTACTGAATAATCAATATTATTAAAAATATTATTATGACCGCAAGAGTTATTTATTTCATTATGCAATCTTTCTTTGTTGAATTCCTGATGATTTAACATTTCCTCTTCTGTTTTCTCATCAAGAAACTCGAATATATTCTGCGCATATGTCAGATACGCAATAAGCTCCGGAATATACTTTCCCATTTGCAGGAATTGTCTTGAAAAACGTCCATACATTGTATATATCGCCGCAATAGCACCAAGTGTTGTATAGCCCTTCTGCACGAATAATATTCCAAGTGCCAGAAATACAAGATTACATATAAGGTCAAAGCCTGTATTAGCACATTCAAGCAAAGATGAAAACATATTTCTTTTATCAGACTTTACAGCATACACATCTGCCTCTTCATTATATCTGTCAACTGTTTTTCCTCCTGCCGGAAACATCCTTACCTGTATAATTCCCTGAATAAGATCTGTTATATGCTTTGTCATTATGCTGTTTGACTCAGACATTTTCTTACTTAAGCTTTTAAGCGGTCCAGTCAGAACCATCGTAACTCCTATCAGCACTGTATTCACAGCCACAAGACAAAGTGTAAGCTGCCAGCTGAGTGCAAACATAGGCACTAAGAATACAACTACCATTATAAATGGCATAACTACTCTTCTGAATCTTGAGCCAAATATATCTCCCATTCTTCCAAGGTCAAATGATACTTTTGATAACATTTCCCCGCTATGGTGATTTTCATAATATTCACAAGGCAGCTTCATTTCGTGACTTAACACCTGTTCGTACAGCTTTCCATATATTCGCTTTGCTTCCACGTTATATCTTATGCAGGCAAATCTATATCCTAACAACACTATCACACCTGTTATGACTATTATTACGACAGAACTTATAAGCCTGTCCCACTCGCCTTTCTGTGCTATGTCAACAACTATCTTCATAAGAAATGCTTCCATAACTGAAAACATTGCAAATGTTATACTCATCCCTAATATTGAACCATAATACATAAAACGTCTTTTTCCCATAGTTCTCATAGTCCGTAAGAATAACTGCCATATTCCGGAATTCTTCTTATTATTATCCTTCTGCGTACATTTCTGCATATACCCCTCCCATATCAAGCAACTGTTTATGAGTTCCAGCCTCAACTATCCTTCCATGCTGAAGTACAATTATCCTGTCGGCATCTTTTATTGTAGACAATCTGTGTGCTATCGTTATGCTAGTTTTCCCTTTGCATAACCTGTCAAGAGCATCCTGTATAAGCTGCTCTGTTCCCTCATCAATAGCAGATGTAGGCTCATCTAACAACAGAATTGGCATATTTTTTAATATTGCCCTTGCTATAGCAATACGCTGCCTCTGACCACCTGAAAGCTGGCTTCCACCCTCACTTATCACAGTTTCATATCCGTCAGCAAGTCCTTCTATGAAGTCGTGAATTCTTGCATCCTTACATGCATTAACAACTTCATCGTGAGTTGCATTAGTATTTCCATACCTGATATTTTCCTCAATAGTTCCTGGAAATAAAAATGTATCCTGTGAAACAAGCGCCATATTTTCTCTTGCGCTTTCAATATTCCATTCATTAATATCCATTCCGTACAGCTTATATGTTCCGGCACTGGCATGATATAAGCCGCATAACAGTCTGAAAATAGTAGTCTTTCCACCACCTGAGCTTCCGACTATTGCTATATTTTCGCCATTTTTAATCTTAAAGCTGACATCATTAAGAACATTTTCGCCCTCTTTATATGCAAACTTTATATTGTCAAATTCTATAACGTAATCTACATCTAAGATGCTCTTATCAGATACGCTATTAGCTATATTCGTTGCCTTGTAAGTCTTGTCCCCAAAATGCTCATCTTTAGCCGAAAGTATTCCTTCAAGCCTTCCTATACACACCATACAGCCTGTTGCATCAACTATGGCAAACGGAATTCCTATAATCGACTCAACAAACTTTTCCAGAATAACGACAAAACCAACAAGTTCTCCAACTGTAAGCTGTCCATTTCTTACAAGCCATATGCTTAAAAATGCACATAATATAGAAGGAATCCATTGTATGAGTCTTCTTATAACTATCGCCGTATTGCTTATGCCTGTTCTTATCTGCTCTGTTTCCACAAGCTCCTCTGATGCATTATGCATTCTGTTTTCAAAATACTTCTGTAATCCAAAGGCTTTTATTATCTGATACCCCATTATAGCTTCATGATCAATCCCAAGCATTGCATCAACCTTTAAACGATATACCTTTGACACATCACGCATTTTCTTCACAAGAATATTTGACAGCCATATTACAAGTGGATAACTCACAACAACTGCAACAAAAAGCACTACATTTATCCTTCGCACATAATTGGCATATATAAGTGCTGCCGTAATATTTGTTATAATTGCTGCAAAATGCTCTGTCAAAAAGTTTTCCGCTTCTGCTATATCAGAATTCACCTTATTAATTATTGTTGCTGTACCTGCATTATCATAATATGAATAATCTATCCGGTATAACTTGCTGCTTATCTGTTTTCTGTATGAATTAATAACCCTTACCGCATATTTAAGTGAAAGCCTGCTTCCTGCAAAGGAAAGTACAAAGCCTGATAATGTCAGATATATAAACTTCTCAATAATACTGCCAATATCAACAGCTTCGCCTGACAGCATATAATCTATGTTGACACTTATTATCTTATTGGCACTCACAATTATCTCATTCACAACAGCATTAAGAAGCAGTGCCATAATTATCAGATACGAATACCTGAGCATATTTTTTATAAAATTATTCGCTTTAAGATTAAACTTCTGATTCATATGTTATCCACCTCTTATTATGATTTAACTATAACTTATTCTTGCACAAAATTTTATTTTTTTCATTAAATATTATTGCTTTTATGACATATAATTTATAAAATTATGCTATGTCAATTATAACTTGGTTAAACCACTCAAGAATGGAGATTACTATGCCTCTTCCACTTAAACCCGGAGAAAATATTTATATAGACCACAAAATAAAAGAAGCAAGCTACACAATGCCAGCAATGCAGGCAGCACATGACCACTACACCATCGGTTATATGGTATCAGGTGATCGAAGATGGATTGCAACTGATAACATACGTGTATGCCACGCCGGCGATTTTGGGATTGCTAAACCTGAGGTTTATCACAGGAACTGTCCTATATCGGATGTTCCTTATGACAGATATGTAATAAAAGTTCGTACAGAAGTATTTGAACCTATTATTGAAATAATCGGACATACTCAATTAGATATTCTTTGTCGCAATTATCTACATTTTACCAAAGCTTCACAGAATGAAATACAAAAAATGTGTGCTGAAATGTTATACGAATACGAACGAAATTCTGACCACTCACAACTGCTTCTTCAGGGAATGTTTTATAAACTATTCTTCTATGTATATGAGCATCACATTTCTAGTGACTCAGATAACAATACTTTATATCTGAAAAGATTCGATGACAGAATTCAGAAGGCTATGATATATGCTGAAAATAATCTTGAATATGGTGCCAGCCTGCAGAATGTGGCAGACTTTGCCTGTCTTTCTCCATCACATTTTTCAAGACTTTTCAAAGCTGTAACTGGTTCATCATATACTGAATATATAACAACGGTCCGATTACAACACGCAAAGATTCTTTTAGAAATCGGGGAAATATCTATAAGTGAGGTTGCAAACAAAGTCGGCATATCTAATGCAAGCTACCTTAGTGCACTGCTTAAGAAGCATTATGGTATCACACCGACACAGATAAAAAGAAATTCTAATTCTGGGAATTTAACGTAATAATTTGACATAAAAATAGAAATAGAGTAATATAATATTATAAAAGATGCTACCGATAGACGGCTTAGTCTTTTCAATAATGATTAAAAAATAACCGCTTAGTTGACCAGACTGGGGCGGTTATTTTTTTGATTTATACACAGAAATGCATATAGAAACTATCGCACAAATAACTAAAGTATAGTTAAATAAATCTGAATATGTAACCATGTCTATCACCTCCCTTCTGAAGAGGTTCAAGACTAAACCGCCTACCGTTATGGCAGCACCCGAATTCTATATTAACACCAAATATCAAATTTTACAAATTATAAAATGACTGTAAGAACTATGAACTATGCTCATATTAGACCTTTTAACCTTGGTATCATTAAATAAATTTAAAATAGCTGATATCTTATAAATGTAACTATCCACATCGTCCAATCTGTAACCTGACTTTGTAAACTGTCACATCTTATATAAGATACCAGCTATTTTTAATTAAATTTCAACTATAATATTCATTTATAACACTTCTATAATTATAGTAATTTTCTTTAAATTAAATTATTTCTTCTATATTATAATGTATTAATCAGAAGTTAAAATCTATCACTTTCCAATACATCTACATTATAACACATCAACCTGCTTAAGCAGCCTTCTCTGAGTTCTTCTCACTCTTTGCATAGCTCTTAGCTGAGTTAACTACAATGATAAGACCAAGTACGATAAGAAGAATTGCTATTATAAGCTGAAGTCCATTTGCTATGAACACCTTACCCCATGTAGTAGTACCTGCTGGGATTGTAACTGATGCTGCGTTCTGGATAGCCTTAACCATAGCGATAAGTCTCTGTACAAGTGCTGTAAATGTTACACAAAGCATAATGATAAGAGGTGGGAAGAGCATCTTGTTGCTGCGTCCTGTAACCTTTAAGAATACGCAGAGTGTTATAAGAACAAGTGCACTTAATAACTGGTTAGCTGAACCAAATAATGGCCAGATGTTAGCATATCCAATCTTTGTAAGTACGAAACCACAAAGAAGTGTTACGATTGTTGAGAAATATGTATTGCAAAGTAACTTTCTCCAGCCTTCTGCATGTTCCATATCATCTACGCTGAAAAGCTCCTGGAAGCTCATACGTCCGATACGTGCAACTGCATCAAGTGATGTAAGGGCAAGTGCTGATACACACATTGTCATAAATACTGTTGCGAAATGTACTGGAACACCAAACATTTCAAAGAAACCAGCTACACCACGGCTGAATATCTGGAATGGAGTACCTGTTGCTGCTGTACCATCAGCGGCTGCGGCTGCACCTGCTACACAAAGAGCAAGAACTGCAAGTAAGCTTTCAAGTACCATAGCACCATAACCAACCTTAAGCATATCCTTCTCATTCTCTACTGTCTTAGAAGATGTACCAGATGAAACAAGGCTGTGGAAACCTGAAACAGCACCACAGGCAACTGTTACAAAAAGGATAGGGAACATTGTTCCAAGCTTTGCATTGTTAAATCCTGTGTATACAGGAAGGTTCATAGATGGATGGGCAACTACAAGACCAAGTGCTGCTCCAACTATCATAGCGATAAACATAAATGTTGTCATATAATCTCTTGGCTGCTTCATAAGCCACATTGGCATAACTGCTGCAAAGAAGATATATACGAATGTGATATAGCTCCATGCATTCTTACCTAAGATAATTGGACAGAAGTTACCAATTACAAATGAAGCAACAATAAATGCAATACCAACTACTGCTTCTTTCCAGCCTGAAAGATTAAACTTCTTCTGGATAAGACCAAATACTACTGCGAATACCATAAACATAATTGATACTGTACCAGCAGAACCATTAGTTGAAGCTGCTGGTGCTAACTGTGATGCTCCATCAACTACTGTATATGCATTAAATGTACCTGCAACCATATCAGCAAATGCTGCAATAACGATAAGTGTAAATAACCAGCAGAAAAGTAAGAAAATCTTACGTCCAAACTTACCGATATATTTCTCAATGATCATACCCATTGACTTACCTTCGTTCTTAACTGAGGCATATAAAGCACCGAAGTCTGTTACAGCACCAAAGAATACACCACCGATAAGAATCCAGAGTAATACTGGTAACCATCCAAATGCTGCTGCCTGAATAGCACCTGTTACAGGACCTGCACCAGCGATTGATGAGAACTGATGACTAAATACAGTCCATCCTTTGGTTGGAACATAATCTTTTCCATCATTGTACTTTACGGCAGGTGTTTCTGCCTTAGGGTCTATACCCCACTTGTTTGCTAACCAACGGCCATATACCATATAGGCACCAAATAATATAACAGCCGCGATTAAAACGATTACTAAAGTGTTCATAATGTCACTCTCCTATATATAATATTAGCTGAGCAAATAAATATTCCCAGCCTATTTCACTAGCCAAATACAATGAACGCAGAAAAACGGAAATTAAAAATAACTAATTCCATAATGCAAAAAACCTTCGCCTCTGCACATATCTTAACGATATCGTACAAAGACGAAGGTAAATTACATTACTTCCGCGTTACCACTTTGCTTGCCGGATAAATCCGACCTCTCTACTGCCACACATATGGCATGCCCTGTTAACGATGGGTACCGGTTCTGACTACTAAATTAATATCTTTCACCAGAACTGCTTGCAGGTGAGGGCTTATCTATTCCTTGCTGCCGTTTCTCATCAACCAACGGCTCTCTGTAGGCGGTGATATAAATAAATCATTTCCTGTTCTTCGCATTTGACTATTGAATTAAGTAATAAGATAATCTCTTCATTTTAATTTGTCAATAAAAAATTTAATTATTTTTTTGTATTTTTAATGTATTTTTAATTTGACTACATTTCTACTATATCTTTACTGTAACATTTATTATGTTCTGAATGTCTTTAAAGCATCTATTGTCTGCTGTATAAGGTCATCAACACTCAAGCCGGGCATATCTGCTCTATTTTAAATAACCTCTCTTGAACAGCCAGCAGCAAAACCTTTGCTCTTGTGATAGTTGTGAATAAAAGGAATATTTGATTTTTTTATAATCACTCTGATGTATATTATATATCATTTTGGTATGGTATATATTTATTTTATATATTAATAAATTACAAACTTTATAATTATATACATATATAAGTATATGAAAATTTAAGATTTTTTTAATATTTACAGCTGGTTTTATTGACACAATTCTTTTATAACATTATAATTATTAGATAAAGATGCGTGGAGATATATAATTTTTCACAAATTAATCTAATTTAAGGAGCGTGATTCCAATGAAAAATATTAAGGTTCGAACAAAGCTTACTATAATTCTGGCTTTAGTAATTGTCCTTGTAACTTCTGAAAGTTTTATTTCTATTAAGAATATGAACCAGTTAAAAGACAAGGCACTTGAAACTATGGACACATCATCAAGACAAAATTATGATGATTCAATTAAAGAGCAGGTTGGTGTTGTCATCTCCCTGTTATCGGAAATCAATAATGAGTATAAGTCTGGTAAATATACTCTTGATGAAGCTAAGAAAATAGCCGCTGATGAAATCCGTCAGATGCGTTATGGCGAAGCTGGATATTTCTGGGTTGACCAGTCCGATGGCAAGAATATTGTTCTGCTTGGAAGTTCAACTGAGGGTACTAATCGTATGAATACTAAAGATGCTGATGGCTACCAGATGGTCAAGGAAATAATACGTGTTGCAGTCCAGGATGGTGGTGGTTATACAGATTATGTATTTCCTAAGGAGGGAGAAACAGAACCTTCACCAAAGCGTTCTTACAGCGAATACTTCAAACCTTTTGACTGGGTTGTTGGTACTGGCAACTATACTGATTACATAGACACTGCTATTGCACAGCAGGATGAGGAATTCACCAGCTATGCTTCAAGCAAAGCTATTTCGCTTATTTTATGCAGCGTATGTATGCTTATTGTTGTTGCTATACTCGTTGCTCTCATCGCAATTGATATTACTAAATCATTAAGAAAAATAAAAGAACAATTCGAAGTAATTGCCGGTGGTAATTTTGCCACAAAAATGCAACAGCCTATGCTTAAGCGTAAGGATGATTTCGGACAGCTAGCCAATGCACTTGAAACTATGCGCGAATCTGTACGAAGCCTGTTAGCTCAGGTAAAAAACGAGGCTGCCAATATTGATAAGGTTGTAGAAACTATCGACACTAATGTATACAATCTTAATGCAGAAATTGAAGACGTATCTGCAACAACAGAAGAGCTTGCTGCAAGTTCAGAGGAAACTGCCGCCTCTGCTGAACAGATTAACGGAATGACACAGCAGATTGAAGAAGCTGCAAGGGAAATTGCCATAAGAGCACAGGATGGTGCAACTGAATCCCAGGACATCCATAAACGTGCTGTAAAGACTAAGGATGATACTGTAGAAAACCGTCAGAAAGTTAAACAGATGATGGCTGACATCAGAGTAAATCTTGAGCAGGCTCTTGAAGATGCCAAAGTAGTTGACCAGATTGGTGTGCTTGCCGACTCTATCCTGAATATTACTGCACAGACCAATCTGCTTGCCCTTAACGCTTCTATTGAAGCTGCAAGAGCTGGTGAGGCTGGTAAAGGCTTTGCGGTTGTTGCAGAGGAAATACGTGTATTAGCTGAACAGTCTAAAGATGCTGTAGCCAACATTCAGGCTGTTACAGAAAATGTAAACAAAGCTGTAGGCAACCTGACAAGCGATTCTAACCGCCTGCTTGATTTCGTTGATACTGATATTGTTGAATGTCTTAACGGATTTGAAAAGATGGCTGATGACTATAATATGGATGCTTCCAACATTAACGATCTTGTATCTGATTTCAGTGCAACATCAGAAGAGCTTGTTGCATCTATAAGCAATATCACTCAGGCGATAGATGGAATCACTTCCGCTTCTAATGACAGTGCAACTGGAACAACCAACATAGCCCAGAAGACAATCGTAATCGTAAAAGGCTCAGAAGCTGTTATGAATGGAGCTAAAACCGCAGAAGCCTCTGCTGCTGAACTTCGTAAAAATGTTAATAACTTTGTTATTGATTAATTTTATATATAGCAGAGGAATGAAATAGGTGTGGAAATGTTTGTTTCCACACCTATTTCATTCCTCTGCTTTATTCTTTTATATTTATCCTTAATATACAGATATACCCGGCTCCACAACAATATGAAGCCGGGTATGATTAATTATCTTTAGTTTCTACTTATTACTAATCTTATTATCCTCATCAATGACTTTAGATACTATCTGCCATTTGTCTGATTATAACAATAAGATAAATAACCTCTTTACTTTATACATTCTTCTTTCTTGTTACAGCAGCAATACCTGCTAATGCAATTGCCATCACACACAGAACAGCATACAATGCTATAGGTGTGCTGTCTCCTGTTGCTATGCCGCCTGTTGCTGTATTATCAGCATTATCTGTTGTTACAGCATAATCTGCTATTACAACTGCATATTCAGATGCGTGACTAAAGTTAAGAGATATGTTACCATCTGCATCTATTGCACCTGCATTCTGGAATATCATTCTGCCTGTGCTGTCATAATAATAGAGATTGCCATATTTGCCAGCATATTCACTTCCTATATTGTATGTAAGACTTGCCTTGAATCCAAAATCTCCACTATACGCAAGTGAAATCTGCTTAACTGGATTATTGCCAGCAAGCTCTGATATAACATCATCTGGTATTGCATCAGAGTCTGTATCTACCGCAAGGTTAATATCCTTAAGATTATCAGCCTGAATATTATTTCCGTTGATAGTCCATTTATAACCATTCATATTAAGAACAATATCAACATCCTTACCCTTGGCTGCTTCTAACACATCCTTTGGTGCAACTGTTGCATCTGACATATCAACTGTATAAGTATCTCCAGCCTTGGCAGTAGTAATTGCTGCTACAGCTTCCTGTATCTTATCAGATGATAACTTAGTTCCTTCATTGTTGCCTTTGTTTCCATCAGTTGTTGTCTGATTATTGTTACCACCGGTACTACCATTGTTATCATCAGTAGGTGGAACAGAATCGTCTATTTCCGCATCTGCCTCGAAATAATAACTTCCAGTATCTGTATTAATGATATATCCATTATTTATATGACAACAACATCTACCATAAGCTGATTTCAATACATCTAATGTTACTATTCAACAGTTGCTTGCATAGTTGCAATATGGCTGATTTGCAAATTTCAATACATCTAATGTTACTATTCAACTCAGCAGGTAAGTGCAAGTGGTACTGTCGATGAATTTCAATACATCTAATGTTACTATTCAACCTTCGCTTGTTGCTATCTCCCATACTGCTGCCATAAGATTTCAATACATCTAATGTTACTATTCAACGGATATGGGGGTAAGCGTACAGCCAGAGTTCTTTATATTTCAATACATCTAATGTTACTATTCAACCAGATTACCGCCGTCCTTAAACAAGGACGTAGAGGATTTCAATACATCTAATGTTACTATTCAACCAGATTACCGCCGTCCTTAAACAAGGACGTAGAGGATTTCAATACATCTAATGTTACTATTCAACTATTACAGCAGCATTTAGAGCATATGATACTCCAGCATTTCAATACATCTAATGTTACTATTCAACTTAATGTGTATAACCCTAAAACTCGCGTAAATACATTTCAATACATCTAATGTTACTATTCAACTGCCGCATTGGTCTTGTAGGTGTTCGCGTTTGTCTCATTTCAATACATCTAATGTTACTATTCAACTGTAGAGATGGCAAGGGCAGCAGCTAAGCAGGTGATATTTCAATACATCTAATGTTACTATTCAACGTACATTAATAGAACGTATAATAGAATGGATGGAATTTCAATACATCTAATGTTACTATTCAACAGCACATACACAGAAACACAGGTTAAATTAAGAGAATTTCAATACATCTAATGTTACTATTCAACAAGATTGGTATTACAATACTTACACACAAGATTTGTAATTTCAATACATCTAATGTTACTATTCAACTATAGCTTCTAATTCTGCTATCGTTGGAGATACTTTTATTTCAATACATCTAATGTTACTATTCAACGGGTACAATGACGTTGGTAAAACAAATTTGTACGAATTTCAATACATCTAATGTTACTATTCAACAAACATTAATCAGCTTAAAATTACCGCTTAAAAATATTTCAATACATCTAATGTTACTATTCAACTTGATGTTATACGATTAAAAGTAAGCGAGTCGATAATTTCAATACATCTAATGTTACTATTCAACTCTGTCCTGTCTTAATCAGATAGATAATTAAAGCAAATTTCAATACATCTAATGTTACTATTCAACTTCCTGTGCCTGTAACTGTTACTTGTATTTCAGAATTTCAATACATCTAATGTTACTATTCAACTCGAATATAGGAACACCATATTCATTCCATTTTGCATTTCAATACATCTAATGTTACTATTCAACCGTACTGGTAACTTATTCAATATTTCATATTGCTTTATTTCAATACATCTAATGTTACTATTCAACTATCTTTCCAGATAACGCCTTTTCTGCATTTCTCCATATTTCAATACATCTAATGTTACTATTCAACATAACTATCTTCTGCGGTGTAAGTTCAATACCCGAAATTTCAATACATCTAATGTTACTATTCAACCGGGTACAATGATGTAGGAAAAACTACACTATATTCATTTCAATACATCTAATGTTACTATTCAACAATCAACTGCGAAAATACTAATATACAAACTGTAAAATTTCAATACATCTAATGTTACTATTCAACTTTTCCGCCAGTAAAAGATTGTATATCAATATCACATTTCAATACATCTAATGTTACTATTCAACAGCATTATTAATCAACTAAAATAAGAACTAAACTAAATTTCAATACATCTAATGTTACTATTCAACTATTAAGCCAGGACACACTTAAAAAGATAAAAAAATTTCAATACATCTAATGTTACTATTCAACAATATCCGTACTGATTATATCAATAAGACAATAGCATTTCAATACATCTAATGTTACTATTCAACACCGGAGATATTCCAGAATGACATAGAATTATATTATTTCAATACATCTAATGTTACTATTCAACAGAATCAAGCAAACACAAAAAGTATTACATAGAAGGATTTCAATACATCTAATGTTACTATTCAACTATATCCATAGGAACAGAAGCAGCGTTTTTCACGCATTTCAATACATCTAATGTTACTATTCAACAGCATCTTACCCTTTGGGTCAATTAATACTTCAAGATTTCAATACATCTAATGTTACTATTCAACAGCATCTTACCCTTTGGGTCAATTAATACTTCAAGATTTCAATACATCTAATGTTACTATTCAACAGCATCTTACCCTTTGGGTCAATTAATACTTCAAGATTTCAATACATCTAATGTTACTATTCAACCAGTAACACTGTGGAGAGTTACAGCAACAGTTGGATTTCAATACATCTAATGTTACTATTCAACTTCTGTACTTTCAGATACATTAATTACATCAAAATCTATTTCAATACATCTAATGTTACTATTCAACTACTTTCTAACATAATCTTAAATAACTCTGCCGTCATTTCAATACATCTAATGTTACTATTCAACAGAGTACAGGCGAAACGGTCGCAATTATACGCTAATTTCAATACATCTAATGTTACTATTCAACAGATGTAAACGACTGGCACAACAGAGAAGGAATTGTATTTCAATACATCTAATGTTACTATTCAACTTGAAAGTCCTAAAGAAAAAATTGTGGCACAATTATTTCAATACATCTAATGTTACTATTCAACGTCATCAGCTATTTTATCAATTAGTGTTTGAATATCATTTCAATACATCTAATGTTACTATTCAACCGTTAATAGCCTGCTGGATGCCATAGCCGGTCTGCAATTTCAATACATCTAATGTTACTATTCAACTATATAATAAAGTTATCTTTATATTTTCATTGACTTATTTCAATACATCTAATGTTACTATTCAACTAATTGACGAATATTGCGAGCTTGTAAGGACTTGATTTCAATACATCTAATGTTACTATTCAACTATATGCACTTGCACAGCAGCTGTGGCAGTTTGTCAATTTCAATACATCTAATGTTACTATTCAACCCGGCTTAATTGCTTTCCAAAGTGTGCTTTCTGCATTTCAATACATCTAATGTTACTATTCAACTTGTAACGGTCCCTACAGGACAGAAAGCAGAAATATTTCAATACATCTAATGTTACTATTCAACTTAAATGCAAAGTTATATCTTGCAATAGATCCGTAATTTCAATACATCTAATGTTACTATTCAACCCTTGTAGTGCCTTTTACAACAATAGTCATTAAGATTTCAATACATCTAATGTTACTATTCAACTTGTATCGTTTTTATAAGTGTGCAAGCAACTAGCATTTCAATACATCTAATGTTACTATTCAACTATATTCTTGTAGCCATACGGATAGCATATGCACATTTCAATACATCTAATGTTACTATTCAACAAGTTTCGACCTTGCGGAAAAACTGCGCATTTTTCTATTTCAATACATCTAATGTTACTATTCAACGGCAGACAATGAACAATCCTTATCAAGCAGTGCCTAATTTCAATACATCTAATGTTACTATTCAACGATATGTCGGAAATATATGTTAAGGGTTGGAATGCATTTCAATACATCTAATGTTACTATTCAACTACTAATATCTTACTTGTCTATGTGTTATCTTCTCACATTTCAATACATCTAATGTTACTATTCAACTAATGCTGTTTTGCCACTTTATAACGGATATGAAGCTGCTAAAAAACATGCATTCATATGATATTATCATGACACAAGAAGAAGCAAACAATTTATCAGAAATTTCTTCTGACTTTTTAAGTATCAAAATACAATACGTTCAAAATATATTTAAATACTTACCCATCATTTGTATTGTGTTTATTATTATTGGTGTAATTTTTACTTTCTGGGGATGTTTAAAATGGCTTCAAATACAAAAAACTTTAGATCAAATAACTAAATTGGATTTAGAAGAAAAAGAATTGCATATTCAAAGTATGTCTGCTCAAGAAATTGCTGAAAAGGTCATAAATGAAGACATTGAGAACCATGAAAACTCAAACTCTGATTCTCAAATAACCCCTTCTAATTCAACAGCTTCCTCTCGAATCAGAAAAGCTTTTGAAATAGAAGATGCCTGCTATAGTTATCTGAAGAATAAACTCAAACGCAAGTATAATGTCCATCAAAATGTCAAAGTTGGTAATTGCGATTATGATATTATTGCATCTTCAAAATATAATAACATTGATTTATTATATGAAATCAAATACTGGAATAATCCTGTTTCAAAGGCTACACTTGCCCGACTAGTTAATCAAATTGAAAAGCGTGGTATTTCATACGAAAATACTGCTCACAGAAATTTTCGTTTTATTATCTTAATTATATCTCAAGAAGATTGTTTTTCAGAGACTACGGATTATTTAAACAACCTAATTTCGCATAAAAATCTATCGTTTATCTCTATTGAGTCTATGAAAGAAGAACAACTATTCTCTGAATAGGTATCAAAAAGGTATCACAACACATACTAAGAGCCGGAAAGTCCGCTGTTTATGCGGCTTCCCGGCTCCCTGTTTACTATTCAAACTCTTGGGCGGAGAGATTTATTGGGGTGTTTCATGGTATACATTTGTGTGTTTTATTATTCATATTCTTCATAATTTATGTTTATCTCTATCTCGTCCAAATTTTTTAGAGCCAAAATGGAGCCAGTAGCATAGTAAAACTTATATAGCAATTCCATGTCTAAATAAATAGTTTTCTCGTTCGTTTACCACCATACTATAATAATCTGCTTCATCTTCAAATTCGACAAATCTTGATATATCATGTTGTTTCATATCTGGAATTTGATTATATAATTTGTTTTGATTAAATTTTTCTACTAGTTCTGGAAACAATGTAATGGTATCGTCTAAATATTTTTCAATATATTTTATGATTTTATTTCGATAATTTTTCTCTAATGAATCAATATATGCGATATATCCTCTAATTTTTTCGTTGTCCGAATAATCACCCGTTACTATTTCATAGTGAATCATCGCCCTAACCATACGTTTCATTTCCTTAGGTGCTTTTATTACTCCATCATTTACTGTTACCCCTATAACTTCCTTGTGAACCTTAGGTGATAAAAATCGGGTCTTTTCCTCATTAACTACGAAACCTTCATCTTCAACAATTTTCTTGATCATTCCATAAATTTTTCGTAACAAATCTCTATTATCACTTGAAAAAATTAAATCATCCGCATATCGAGTATATGTTATATCTCGTTTATTACAGTATCCCGCAATTCTTATATCCATTTTATAACATACCAAATTGGCTAAATATGGCGATGTTACCGCTCCTTGAGGCAAGCTTCCATTCAATGTGCATATATTCGTTAGCAAATTAGATGCATATGTATTATATCCTAATTGTAAAAATTGATTATACACTCTACCTCTCTCTACCGAGGAGAAAAAATTTTTCAAATCCATTTTTAATATATAGAGATTATTTTTATGGCGTTCAGCACATTGTACCAGTGGCGAACCTTTACCATTTTTTACAAAACCTATACTATATTGCGAAACTCTTACTTTATATAAAATATTCTCTAGCACCCAACGTTGTATTACTTTTAAAGACATACATGGTGAATTTATTTCTCTTGACGTTCCGTCTTTTTTCGGGATATAAAATTTTTTATAACGTCCTTTCGCATCCTCTTTGGTTATAAAGAACACTAATTTTTCTGTTAGCCTTGTTTCCTCTGCCAATGTTTCTATATCTTCAAACATTGGTAGCCCTAATGATTCAATTACCATTTTGTTATTATATTTTTTCAAATCGTTAACACCACTTTCTTACCTTATATATTTTGCGTCAAAACCATGGTGGGATTTCACTGTCGTGGAATTACACTATGGTTTTGACCAACTCTGGTCATGTTCATATTCTCCGGAAGACGAACCATCCTCCATAAACTTCAACAAAAATATGTATCAGTAACGTTCTAAGATTGTGATGCTAACGATATTGAGCAGAAATAATGTCAAGTCGAATTCTATTGACCAATTTATCCCGGTTATCTACCATAACATCATTTAATAAATCTTTTACAGTGTAATAACCCTTTTTTGATAATTTATAATAATTCAACCCATTTTCAACATTTTTTATCAACATTCCTTCTTTATATAATCTCTTCAATGCTGCTGTATAAAGAATTTCAAATTGATTCGCCTCAAATTTTCTTTCTTGATAAATATATCTGATTGCTTCATTCATTTCTTTTGTTTCTATTTTATTATAAAAATATAACAATAACAGTATAAAATAAAACTGACCTGATATCAAGTTAATTTCTTTTGTATAATTACCGTATTTTCTTGTATATTTCTTACTTCTATAAAACCAATACTTTGATGCCAAATATTCTTCAACTACTTCTTCCATATCATCCAAATCATTATTAAAATATATTACATTTTTCTTGTCATGCTTTTCTATATATCTAACAGGACCTTGCATAATAAAACTTTTGTCATTCTTATATTTTTTCTGAATCAAAACAACCAATTTTCTTAATGTTTTCTCATTACTCGTAAAGGCACCTAATTCCGTAAAAGAACCTGGGCTTTCACATACAATCATAATCAAGTCACTATTTTCAGCCAAAAAATTTTCTAATGTAAATAAGTCATACTTTTTTCTACTTAATAATTCCATAAACATATCTTCAGGATAAAAAATAGATAACTTTTTATCCTTCTCCAATCGCTTTCTTAATTGATCTCGGTTTGAAACATATGATTTATTACTAGCTCCACCACATAAAAACAAATCAATATTACTATGTTGTATATAAAGAAAAATATCATTATATATTTTTTTTATTATTTCTTTATCCATGCTCTCTCCACTTTTATTCCTTTATATCACCTATTTGTTGTAACCATAACAAATACTTATTTGCATCTTGAATGTATTTTTTATCATTTCTCGTCAAATGTACTATTTGACTCATAAACATCATTTCAAATAAATTTCCATTTTCAACTATTTTATTATATATCTCTCTTGCACTTAATACATTTATATTTTTCTCATATAAGAAGAACCCAACAATAAATATTGGCATATATATAACACTATTAATATTTTCCATCGACACTAGGCAGTCTATCACCTCTTGATACATATCTATAACTAGTTTGTTATCACTATTTTTATAATCTATATAATTTATCCATATGTAAAAAAAAGCATTAAGACTATTCATTCTCATTATATATTTGTCATATACATTGCTTTTTCTTAATGCAACTCTTGGAATAAATTTTTCTTTATTATTTCTCTGATGAATATAATATCCCCATGTATCAGAAAAAAATTTTAAAATCACCAAGTGTATACAGTCTTTTTCACAAAAGGTAATCCCTATATTAATTGCAGTAAAAACTAAATTAATCACAAGTAAAATAATACATTTTCTATTCAAACAAGCAATGTCCAATAATATACTACTCAACATGCAAATTATATTCAATTTAATAAATTTATTTCTTGCTTTATTATACCATTTTGGCTTATATGTATCCAATGTTGTTGCAAACTCGATATAATCTATTTTTAATATTTTCTTTTTCCTACATGTATCAACATATTTCTGAAGCAAATAATCAACATTTATTTCAACTGCTTCCTTGCTCCAATTCGTTTTTTCTTTAAAAGTCGATGTATCAAGTCTATCAATCCAAAAACTTCGATATAACTGTCCTAATATTTCAAGTTCTTTTCTTTGCTCAAAAAACATAATATAAACAATAATGAAAAGGACATAAGTATTAGCAACAATATTGTATATAGTAACAATTTCAAACACCATAAACCTAACCAAATCAAAAAGTGACTCAATAGTTTGATTTATCAGAGTAATTTGCATAATAATTACTATTACGCAACTCGACACACTTATAAACAAACATTCTGCAAATTTGTATTTTTGAAGAACATCACGTATTGAAAAAACAATGTAATACTTTCTATCAAAAAGAATAACTGCAACTGATAATGTTACAGCAATTGTTGTTAATCCTAAAACACTGCTACCTACAACTTCTATTTTGTCAATCATTCCATTAATATAAGTATAGTATTTTTGATTAAAAATTGCTACAAGTGGAATACACGCAAAAATCGAGCATACAAATAAATACACTTCCGAAAAAAGATCAACACGCAAAAAAATCTTTTGTAATTTATGATTTTTTCTTTTATCACATAACTCATCGACAGGTGAAAGTTTGTCTTTTTTCATACTTGAAACCGTAATTATTATTATTACAAATATAACATTTACAAACAAAGGTAAAGCACCCCAAATCGAAACCTTTTTCAATTCCAATAAGAAATCATACATTTCATTTCCCCCACTACTAAAATTTTAATATAATTATAACATAATTATCTATTCACATGGCTTAAACTTTTCAGTAAATACATACCATTTTTCAATTACAACGCAATTCAACTCTCATACCTAAAAAACTCCCTGGCCATCATCTCCGCCGTAGCCCGATTATATCCTTTCTTCAAATACCCCTGCACAATCGTTCCAAACATCCCCTTAACCATTTCATCCTCGATATCACAATATGCCTGCATTTCCCCGGACAAAGCCATTGCCACATACTCTATCGGCTTATTATCCAACAATTTGTGTAGCTTCGCCAGCGATTGCTCTGTCGTCCGCAGAGCAACCTCAACCTCCTCACACTTTATCCTAAGCATATTCCCGTCAACATACCACACCTCAACATAACCATTATCCATGTTATAGGAACATTCCACGATATTATCCAATCTATTCTCATCCATCATATCGATCATCCTTTCGTTTATCTTGCCCCATAAGGCCTGTTATACTGTCTTGCCTGTTGTTCCATGCGTTCCTGTTCCTTTACCTTACCGATAATAGTATCAATTTGCTCCTCACCAGCATATCGTTTCACAAGCTCCAGATCGTCAACTTTTTCCTGCAATAATTCTGTATTAGCAGACATATCTCTAATTTTTCCTTTGTAAAATTCTAAATCACTTGTGAGGTACTTAACTTTATCTCGCAGTTGAAGTACTTCCTCTTTCAGCCTTACACACTGGATTGTCAGATTCTTTATCAACGACTTCAGCTTATTCACAAATTGCATAACCACCTTATCCCAAAATGACTTAACACTTGCAAATGCTCCCGGTTCCGGCAATTGCCACTCCGGTGCTTCATCATACTTTCTCACATCACGCTGTAATAGCTGCTCTGACTGCACCATCTGCTCTATATGGCTCTTAAGCTCATTCTGTTGCTTTTCAAGTTGAACATTATTCTGTTGCAAATCATTGTATTTCTGTCTTAATGCCTGATTATCAGATTTAAATGAATCATTTCTTTGCTCCAGAGTGTGATTGTCAGCAGATAACTGATCATTCACATTCTCCAATTTACTATTCGTATATTGTAAATCTTCATGCCTTTGTTCCAGTTCTTCATTATCAGTCTGCAACTGTAGCTGCTTTTGCTTCAAATCATAATTATCCATACGAAGTCTATCTTTGCGACTCTCAAGCCTTGAGTTTTCCATTCTCAAATCCTGATTATCTGCAAGCAATGCTTCCTTCTCCCGTTGTGCTGTAGTTCTCTCTTCATTTGCCTTCTGTGTAGCTTCCTCAGCCAGTTCCTTTTCTATAGTAACATTCTGTAATTCCTGTTTCTTCACAGAAACCTCTTCCCCAAGCTGTGCAACCACAGAAGTTATTTCCTGCTTCTTGCTATCCAATTCAGCCACTTCCCTTGCTCGCTCTTTCTTTTCAAATTCAAGCACTGACAAATGTTTCTCATGTGTACCCTTTTGCAGCCATTCCACACCATATCGCTCCATGACTGTCGCAAGTTCCTGCTTCTCTGATGCAATCAATTGATTTAATTCAGTAGCACCTCTGGTGCCACTGGTGAAGCCTTCTGCTACCAGTGCAGATTTTAATGATACCCTTGTATCAAGACCTCGCTTACTTCCTGTAATATATGGCACAAAATCAATATGCAGATGGGGTGTTTCTTCATCCATATGCAAATGTGCCGTGAACACATACAAGTTCGGATTTCTAGCTTGGAACTCATCCATAAATTCCGTTAAAATCCTTTTTGCCAACAATCCATCTTCATTTTTGGCATTCATATCATCTTTATTTCCAATCTGAAATATCACTTCATGAAATAACTTTTCCTGCTTACTCCTCCTGATTTTTTATAGTAATTATCAATCATGCGATCTTTTCGTTTCTGTTTTGCATTATATCGTTCCCGTGCTTCATCAAACAATTTATGATAAACCTGCTTAATATCTTCCTGGCAAAATTCCACATTATCAGCACTTCTGTTTTTATCTACATTCTTAGCTGTAAATGCTCTGGTATTATGGTTCACAGAACCTTTTCCGATCATTGCACTTATCGTTCTCTCCATAGGCAATCTTCCCCTTTCTTTTATTTGTCATATTAGCGCCGGATATCGGCATAGAGCGAGGTTTCCTCGCTCTGGCTTTGTTACTCTCGTCGAAAGTAACGTAAAAGCACTTTTGACATCAACATCTCCTTTCAGGAGCTGTCGCCATCAAAAATGCAGACCTGAAAAGAATAGCAAGCTATTCTTAATCAGGTTTTGTGCCCTGCCGAGAGCTTTTCTGCCTGCGGCAGTCAGTGTACATAAGCCTCCACTGTGTCAACCACACCACATTTTCCTTATCTATTCTAACGGAAGCGTGACACGCAGCCGTTATATATGTTTAAGCAAAACTACCACCGAAAGCTCTCCGGCACACCTCGTCTATCCAAATATTCCTTTCGAGCCTTTTCCTTTTCTTCTTCCGTTGGTGCAGTCTTATATTTTGTATATAATTCTCTCATTACCATTGCATCCAGTTTCTTCTCTAGTCCCTGTTTTATCTGAGGCAACAGTTCCTCCTGTTCCAACATAAAATATCTCATTATCGCAACGAAAAGTTCTTCTTAAATCTGTACATTTTTCATATCAATCCACCATTCCTTTCCTAATTCATTCAAGACCGCAACACTGCAAAGTCTATATGCTTTGCAACCTTACAAAGTTTATCTCCGCAATTTCTATATAGCCTGCAATGTTGCGTTCTTACCCTATCTCTGTTTTACTGCATCCAGTTCCCAATACCACGAGTTATTGATTTTCTTTGCCCGGATGCCCAATTCTTTCTTTGCATTTTCCAATGTTCTCTTTGAAATACCCTGTTCATCAGCCATTTCAAAAACTTCATTACTCTGCACCATATTAGTTGTTTCTGCCAATTCACGAAGCATTTGCTTTGCCTGTTCCAGCTTATTTGCTTTTGGTGCAATACCGCCAAGTACTTCATCTGCTGTAATCTCATAATCTCCCAACCTATGACTACTGGAGAAAAGATTAAATACTTTCGCAATATGCGTGGAATATCACAGGAAACGCTTGGTCAGTTGTCCGGCATAAACTCCGCAACAATAAAGAAATATGAATATGGAATCCGTAATCCAAAACCTGACCAGCTTTTAAAGATTGCCAATGCACTAGGCATCAGCATTAACATTTTTATGGATTTTGATATAGAAACAGTTTCCGATGTATTATCATTACTGTTTAAACTGGATAACCAGATTGATATGAAATTTGAGGCAGATAAGGACGATGAGGGCAATTTCAAACCTGCTACTGTTAAGCTGTCCTTTAAGAACAACCTCATCAATAAAAAACTCTGTACCTACATGAAAGCTCTGGAAATTCGTGAAAATATGATAAATGCTAAAGATGAATATTCAGAAGAAGAGTATGCTGACAGTTTGCAGCATATCAATGAAAATATTGAAGAAATCAAGCAACACCTGCTTGATGACAATATGGTTGTCAAAAAAGGCACTGACCGCCTTACTGCAAAAAATTATCCAAATTAGTAAAACCTCCTGAATTATCAAACATAAGATGATAATATCTAATTAAACAGAAAGCACCCACTCCAAAGGTGGATGCTCCAGTTTATGTTAATGAATGTCCTTAAGGACACCGCCTATCCTGTGGATCAGACAGGATAGGCATTTTTATTTTATAAGCTGTCATCAGCATGTCTTCCCGCTATGCGTTCTTTCAGTTTTTTCAAAATTGCCATAACATCTGGCTGTGTCGGTGTAAATTTAACCCCTCTCTTTAGCATACCCATGACTTTTCTTGCTTTCTGCTCAATTTCATTTGCCGCATGCTCACTAGTAAGCAGGAGATGATTACCGCCTATGGTATACTCGCGTTCTATATATTCCTCTGTTATTGGGAACATATCCTGTATCAAAAATGCACTTTCTCGGCTATCGTCCAGCTTTACAATATGTATAATATCGCATGGCTTACCTGCCTTAGCTTTTTTCTCTACAATTCCTTTATATTTATCAATACGACTTGATAATGGTATCATCCAATATATCCCTGTATTTGTGTCTTCAAAGCAATAATAATGAGGTCGGTTCCCCGCCTTATTCCCCTTAAGATATGGGTCTGGCATATCTTCAAAAAACTTATCTTTAATTATATAAAATCCTGTTTTCTTCATGTAATTTTCTCCATATAGAAAAAGTCCCCCGCCTTATGGCGAAGGACTAAACTTTCGACCCAACCATTTATATACCGCATATCGGTCAGCGGTAAACTTTCAACCCGACCATTTATATACCACATATCGGT
>UMKV01055444.1_pt1 | contig 26214 bp, 15 predicted proteins | sample 1966381 | NCBI WGS metagenome assembly UMKV01 (sample SAMEA4836182, study PRJEB28245) | human gut metagenome | biome: gut microbiome; material: fecal sample | place: Denmark | collected 2008
GGGGCTTTGCATCTTCTTCTTTTGCCATTTATTTAAAATTATACTTACGGCCCTCTGAGAAAAACAAACAGGTACTTTTCGCCAACGGAGACTTTGACCAGCCAGATGCAGTAGTGATTTACACTGAAAAGGTTTCGTTGACATCCGTAAAACTGTCATTGCAAATAGGAACAGAAAATATTTCTTGTGTCACCAAACTGGATGCTTACCGTTGGTGGGATATCATTGTGAGTTACACAGCAAAAAGTATTGTATTCTACCTCAATGGTATTGCTGAAACATTTTCACTTACTGAAGCAATTGGAAAACGGGCGCGAGGTGAAGTGAAAATAGGAAATGCTTTTGATAATAACTCTCCTAATCTGGACTACACATGTGAACATTTCATCTCGATGGTAGGTGTTTTTGACAAAACACTAGGTCAAACGGATGCTAACGATTTCTTGGAAAACCACCCATTCATATTTGAAGACGGTCTTATCGCACTTTATAGTTTCGATACAGGCATACCTGTTGAATATGTTTCGTCACGTTCTGTGATGATAGAAAAAAGAGATTTACATACTGTTCAGCGTACTACTGAGCATTTATCAACTAAACCTTATTCATATCGTCTTAACAAAACTGTAGTACCGGTTTCAGATCTTACAGAATGGAAAGCATCAACTTTGCAAACAGCAATTCTTGGACTTTATAGTGAGTGTTTTGCTTTGGTACCAACCATTGGAGAAACAGAGCAATTGATGGCACTGAATTTTCTGTCGGGAGATAAACAATTGATAGAAAAAAATATAGATATTTTTGTTTCGGAAGATATAACAGTTGAAAACATTACTAAAACATTTGAAGGTCTTTCCAAAGAAAAGATTTCATTAATTAATAAAATTTTCAAGCCTTCTTTTCCCGCTTCTGCGGGAGGAAGTCTTGTTATACCATCAGTTATAGCTGCGGGAGCCAGCACAGTTTCAGTTATTTCTTCGGTTAGTGGGATTTCTTCATTACTATATGGATTGGGAATCGTTTCATTTGCGCTTGTATTAACTCAGATTTTGACAAAAGTTAAAAATAAGCTCAAGGATCGTCCTCCAGGAGGTGGACCTGCACCTATAGAGTTTGATGTAGTTTCATTGAAACTAACCGAACTCTTTTTCCAACACACACCGGATAAACCGACAGAAAGTGCTATCAGATGCCGGAATGTTAGCGGCAGAATTATGGCTCCGGAATGGAATAATACCAAAACAAAGCAAACGGTAGCAGTATATATAGCGGATAAAGTGGAAAAGGTGAAAATTAAAGCTTCGGTTTTGATTAGCGATACAAAGATAGTGCCGAAAGGAACCTATTCAGTGAAATTGACTGCCTATGTAAAAGGAGCTACCAATGCACCATTTAATCATCTGGAGTATCATGGAACACTCAGACTAGGAGAAAACAAAAATATCATTCTGGAAGCAAAGGAAAACCAAATGCCTAACAATGATATTTTAATGAGTGAAATGGAGCTTATCTGGAATTATGAAATTGATGGGAAAAAGGATACCACTTACAGTAATAAAATAATCGTTTACACATGTCCCACTACACCTGCACCTCCGATTTATATGGAAGAAGGGGCAGCAAATCGGCAAATACTTATTGAGTATCTGAATTTCTTTTCAAAATTTTCCGATGCAAATCTTTCTGCTAAGACCGAATCTGGTATGTTGTGCCAGGTACCATTAGCTACTCTTAGCACAATTACAGATTCAGTCTATCATTGTCCTCTATTACGCTATACCACAAATGCTCCTATGGGGTATATTACCGAAGTTCCCATTGATGTAGATGGTGTGAACATAGGGAGTTATCTTGTGTTTAAAGAACTGGCTTTTATCACAGCACTTCAGGCTTCTAGCATTGCTAATCCGCTAACAATAAATTGTCAGGGATATGCGGCAATACTTAGTTATAACTTTGCTCTTAGAGGAGTGAAATCCAGAATTGTCTATATCCAAGGCCAAGATGCCCTTGGCCAACCGCACATGATGCAACTCAACCTAGGAGTTATCCCGGCAAACTATGCAGGACCACCTATTACTCAATTTGGTTTTCATGTGATAGTGGAGGTATCACCGCAAGCAAATGTTACAGGATTAATCGGCAACAGATATTATGATGCCTCGCTCCAAGGGCCCGGAAATGTTAGTATGTCGAATCTTCCTTTCTCTAATAATAATACAATGACCGTAAATGGATTAGATGCGGGAAGTTATCGGGGAGCTATATTTATGTTGGGAGAATCAGTGATGATTGATGAAATATCAGCTTTCGGTATAGACCATCACCACTAGGATTTAGGGAAATAACTATTATATTAGCGTCCAATTTTGACGAATGTGTCAAAACTAAAATGACCACTCTAAAAAGTTACAGATTGTAACTAACAATTATAAAAGAGCCATATCAAACTCTGTTTTTGAGTAATGATATGGCTCTTTTCATCATTGATTTAGGGAGTCAAGTTTCAGATTAAAAGTTGTCCTTTCATCAAATTGCGTTTTGACACCCTCGTCAAAAAGGATGCTGATTTTTAAGATTTATTGTTAGTTCAATCCAATAGTCAAGGGCAATAAATGTTCATAATCCCTACGCCCTTTAACAATCTCGCTGAAAAATCTCTTGAAATAATTCAGCACAGGCACACCCTGCATCTTGCATGTTGAAATGATGGTATGATACACCGCTGAGACACGGGCCATCCTGTCACTTCCGAAGAATAACGAGTTCTTCCGATCATCGGCTAAGGTGCGAATAAATCGTTCGGCAATGGAATTGTTGATTGAATAAGAACCGTCATTTAAGGTAAGCATTCGGTGAACCCTGTCTTTCAGTTTCTATCTTCTGGTGTTACTTTTGCTGCAAAAAGTTATGTGGATTCTAAAATAGAAGATTACCATTCCCATAATACTTATCGTCTTGACGTGGAAGGGATGAAGCAACTGCTTCTTAAACTGAGTTTTGTCAGGGAAGATTTGCATTTGTAATTTGATTTTCTAAATAATTAATAATAAGCAGAAAAGAAAAGAAGAAAAAGATTGTTTATTTGGGGAGTGTTCGTAACTTTGTGGTACTAAAAGTTAGTGATATGGGAAATGTGAAGAAAAAAATAAAGGCTGTTAATAATGATCATTCGAAGCTTGAAGTTCGGAAAGAAGAAAATACCGTAGCAAAAAAAACGGATCATTCTTTGCGTTTGGTTGAGGTGTCGGATGAAGAATTAAAGCGTTTGCGCATTGATGTGTATCCTTATCTGATGTAAGTGGGTATAAGAAGCTTTTCATATCGTTTTGTACAACGAGTTGATGAATATGGAATATCGTCAAACTCATTTTTAAGATATAAATTACTTTATACTTTTAGGTCTTCAATATCTCATCAATGGTATTGGGTGTGGGTGGAAGTCTATAAGCATGACATGTATGCTATAAAGTTTCATTTGAAAGCCCATAGGAATAGTCCTCATAAATATTCTGTTATGACGGGGTTGAATGAACCGCGTCCTGTTGTAAATACGTGTGTTGCCATTATGTTGGAAATTGCTGCAATTAATCCACATGCTTCATTTGGTTTTATAGGCGCTGCTATGGAAACGGAAGCGGAAGTTAATACGAAACGATTTCGATTTTATAAACGATTGATGGCTACATACTTTAGCAAGGCTGAGTTTAGACATTTTGGAGATGTCGAAAAAAGTACTTATGTTTTGGTTCGTCATAAAGAATTAGAAGCCCATCCTACGTTAATAGATGATATTGAGGAGGGATTTAAAGCTACTTTTGATTACTTTGAATAATACCTCCTTCGTCTCTTTTATTTTTTGTACCCCAACAGGTATAGTATGGAAAATCAAACGATAGCAGATACGTAAAACAAATGCGTAGGGAAACCGGACTAACACAGGTGGATCTGTCAGAGAAAGCCGGTGTATAGGATTAGGTTTTGTACATGCGTTGAAACTGTTGAGAATGTGATACTTATAACTTTCCCTGAGGGATCGGTTCCGGATGCCCTGTTTTCCTTTGTTATCTTCCTGTAAATGTTCACCTTTGCAATGTTGATCAACGAAATGTGAATAAAATCAGTAGTAATAACATGAAGAAAAGGAGATTAGGAATATGACTTTATTTTATAAAGCAGTGCAATCGACCATGGCAACTAAGGCCGGTGACAAGAAGTGGCATTTGAATCTGGTGAAGATAGGTAAAACGGTGTCCACCCAGCAACTGGCAGAGATGATTGCGGAGAAGTCGTCATTGACCCCGGGTGATGTGCATAATGTGGTCCGGAACTTAATGACGGCAATGCGCAGCGAGTTATTGAACAGTAAGACGGTACGCCTGGAAGGGTTGGGTACTTTTACGATGAAGGCGCGTAGCCGTGGAAGGGGAGTAGACAAAGAGGAGGATGTCAATCCGAACCAGGTGGGAGCTCTTCTCTGTCACTTCACACCGGAATATACCCGGCCTGCCGCTATTGGCACTACCCGTGCTTTGCTTCAGGGTGTTGAGTTTCAGAAGATAGGCAGTATCGGCACTTCGGGCGGTAATGGCTCCGGAAATGGTGATGGAGACATTGTGGATGATCCGACTGCATAATAAGTTTAATCAGATAAATATATGAAGAAGAATAGCTGGAATATCCTTTTAAAGGTGATTATAGCTGTGGCAAGTGCCATTGCCGGAGTGATAGGAGGGCAGGGATTGCTCTGATAGCTGACCGATCGTTTCGGTTGAAAAAATAAATGCCGGTATCTGTTCGGAAGAATGGGTACCGGCATTTATTATTATGGTTAGCAAAACCGATAATTAAGAATAATCTTGTATATTTGTGAGTGAAACGATTAATAGAAATGCGTTATGGCTAAACTTTACCCGATTGGGATACAGAACTTTGAGAAAATACGTAGGGAAGGCTATCTTTATATAGATAAGACTGCATTAGTCTGTAGATTGGTAAAAACGGGTTCATATTATTTCCTGAGCCGTCCCCGTCGCTTTGGCAAGAGTCTGCTGATATCTACTCTTGAAGCTTATTTTCAAGGGAAAAAGGACTTGTTTCGTGGTTTGGCTATGGAGGAGTTGGAGAAAGATTGGATAAAATATCCGATTTTACATCTGGATCTGAACACGGAAAAGTATGATACGCCCGAAAGCCTGGATCGGATATTGAACGATACGTTGGCTAAATGGGAAATGGTGTACGGGACTGCTCCTTCTGAAACTTCTATTCCTTTGCGTTTCAAGGGTATTGTGCAGCGTGCCTGTGAACAGTCGGGGCAGCGGGTGGTGATTTTGATTGATGAATATGATAAACCGATGTTGCAGGCTATCGGTAATGAGGAGTTGGGAGAGAAGTATCGTGATACACTGAAAGGTTTTTATTCTGTGCTGAAAACGATGGACGGGTATATCCGCTTTGCCCTTTTGACGGGAGTTACCAAGTTTGGTAAGGTAAGTGTGTTTAGTGACCTGAATAATCTGAACGATATCTCCATGGACGAACCTTATGTGGAGTTGTGTGGAATTACAGAAAAGGAAATCCATCATTATCTGGAACCGGAAATTCGCCAGTTGGCGAAATATCAAAAGATGTCGTACGAAGATGCTTGCCGGGAGTTGAAGGAACGGTATGATGGTTATCATTTCACGGAAAATTCTATCGGTTTATATAATCCGTTCAGTATACTGAATACTTTTTATAAGATGAAGTTTGGCAGTTACTGGTTCGAAACAGGTACTCCGTCTTATTTGGTAAAACTTTTACTGCGTGATAAATATGACTTGCAACAGCTGGCGCACGATGAGGCGACATCAGATATGCTGAATTGCATAGATTCTACTTCGAAGAATCCTCTGCCGGTGATTTATCAGAGTGGCTATCTGACGATAAAAGGGTATGATGAACGTTTTGATATCTACCATCTGGGATTTCCCAATCGGGAAGTAGAGGAAGGATTTATCAGGTATTTACTTCCTTTTTATGCAAATATTGATAAAGGACAAACAGGGTTTCATATAACCCGGTTCGTTTCTGAAGTGGAACAGGGAGATTGTGATGCTTTCTTTCGCCGTCTGCAAAGTTTCTTCGCCGATACTCCTTATGAACTGGTACGTGACTTGGAGTTGCATTATCAGAATGTTCTTTTTATTGTTTATAAGTTACTTGGTTTTTATGTCCAGGCGGAGTATCATACTTCTAACGGGCGCATCGATATGGTTTTGAAGACAGAACGATACATTTATGTGATGGAGTTCAAATTTGACGGGAGTGCGGAAGAGGCTTTGAAACAGATAGAAGAAAGGGAATATGCCGCTCCGTTTGCCAATGATCCCCGTCAACTGCTAAAGGCAGGAGTGAACTTTAGCTCGAAGACAAGGAATATTGATTGTTGGGTCGTGGATTGACTCTAAATTCCACATGATAATCTGAATATTACACATCTGTGTGATCTGTTAATCTGTGATGAAAAAGAGTTTATTGAAGAATGCTCCCGATACGTTGCAGCTCGTCCGGACTGAACTTACAGTTTTCCGTCGCTTTCAGGTTGTCTGCCAGTTGACTGACGGAACTGGCGCCGATAATGACGGAGGTTACCAGATCATCTTTCAATATCCAGGCTAATGCCATTTCGGCTAAGGTTTGTCCGCGACTGCCTGCCACTTCATTCAATGCTTTGATTTTATTTAATACTTGATCGGTCAGTTGTTCTTTTTTCAGGAAACCTCCGCGGGCTATCCTTGAATCTTCAGGAATTCCATTTAGATACCGGTTAGTGAGCAGACCCTGAGCCAGAGGAGAAAAGGCGATAAAGCCGGTACCGTTCTCTTGGGCTTGCCGGAGGATACCTTGTGCTTCCGGTTCACGGTTAAACAGGTTATATCGTCCCTGATAGAGGAGACAATGCACGTCTCGCTCTTCCAGATATCGGTAGGCAAACTCTGCTTTTTCTTTGGGGTATTTGGAAATACCGATGTAGAGGGCCTTACCTTGCCGGACAATGTCGACGAGTGCCTGAAGAGTTTCTTCAAGTGGAGTTTCGGGATCGTAACGGTGGGTATAGAAAATATCTACATATTCCAGATTCATGCGTTTTAAACTCTGGTTGAGACTGCTCATCAGATATTTTCGGGAGCCCCAGTTCCCGTAAGGACCTTCCCACATATCATGTCCGGCTTTGGTGGATATGAATAGCTCATCACGATAGGGCATAAAGGATTTCTTCATGATTAGCCCGAACGTCTCCTCGGCTGAGCCGTAAGAGGGACCGTAGTTATTAGCCAGGTCGAAATGTGTGATGCCTTTGTCGAATGCAAAGTGAGCCATTCGAAGGCTATTGGCTAATGTATCTACATCACCGAAGTTATGCCAGAGGCCCAGGGAAACTTCCGGTAACAGTATACCGCTTTTGCCACAACGGCGATACTTCATTCCACCGGAGTATCTCGCCTTATCTGCTGAATAAATAGGATTGATCATATTCTGGAGTATTTGAGGATTAACTATGTGCAAAGATAATGGATTTATAAAGCAATATAAGTTATCAAAATAATAATTGTATTATGAATGGATAAAATAATACTGGATGGTTTGATGGAATCCCGATAATTTTGCATTATTGAAAAGCGTATGAACTAAAAACAGTGGAGATAGAATATGAAAGACATGCAAACAAAAATAGTAATGATAGGGATTCTACTTTCTGCCGGTATAATGTTGAGAGCTCAAGACAATGGAGGGTGTGAGGATTGTCCGGCTTTTAATGCAGGAGGAAAAGTGGAAGTCCGCGGTGTGAAAGAGAGGATTATCGGAGATTTGTCGCAACCGATTGCCGTTCGCGTGAAAACACTCATCCAACAGATGACACTGGCAGAGAAGGCATCTCAACTCGTGAGCGAAAGTGATAGCATCCCCAGGCTGAACCTTCCTGCTTATAATTATTGGAATGAATGTCTTCATGGAGTGGCTCGTGCAGGTGAAGTGACTGTTTTTCCACAGGCTATTAATCTGGCTTCTACCTGGGATACGGTATTGGTAAAGCGGGTGGCTTCTGCTATTTCTACGGAGGCGCGACTGAAATATCTGGAAATAGGAAAGGGGCTCACTTACTGGTCGCCTACTATCAATATGGCTCGTGACCCGCGCTGGGGAAGAAATGAAGAGACTTATGGTGAAGATCCGTATCTGACTTCACGGCTTGGAGTAGCCTTTGTGAAGGGGCTACAGGGTGATCATCCGGCTTATCTGAAAACTGTCGCAACAATCAAACACTTTGTGGCTAACAACGAAGAGAACAATCGCTTTTCCAGCTCTTCGCAAATACCGACGAAACAGTTGTATGAATATTATTTTCCGGCTTACGAAGCTTGCGTGAAAGAGGCAGGCGTGCAGTCGGTAATGACGGCTTATAATGCTTTTAACGGTGTGCCTCCCAGTGGCTCCCGTTGGCTGCTCGGTGAAGTGCTGAGAAAAGAGTGGGGATTTGACGGATTTGTAGTTTCTGATTGCGGGGCCATTGGGGTGATGAATTGGCAGCATAGGGTCGTGAATTCGTTGGAGGAAGCGGCAGCGCTGGGTGTCAACAGTGGGTGTGATTTGGAATGTGGCACTACATATAAAGAGAAATTGGTTCAGGCAGTGAAACAGGGCTTAATCTCGGAAGCTACTATTGATCAGGCTTTAACGCGGGTGCTGACCGCGAGGTTTAAGTTGGGAGAATTTGATCCGATGGAACTTGTGCCTTATAATCATTACGATAAGAAGCTATTGGCCGGCAAGAAGTTTGCGGAACTTGCTTATGAAGCGGCTGTCAAGTCGGTTGTGCTATTGAAAAATGAAAATCTGTTGCCTTTAAGTAAGGAGAAGACTAAATCGGTAGCTGTAGTAGGCCCGTTTGCCGATCATAATTATTTAGGTGGATATAGTGGACAGCCTCCTTATTCGGTTACACTTTTGAAAGGGGTGAAAGATTTGATGGGTAAAAGAGGAAAAGTCAACTATTTGAACGGTATAGGAGCTTCCAGGGATTCTATTGTGGCTGCGGTAAAAGGAGTGGATGTGGTGCTTGTAGCTTTGGGAAGTGATGAAAAAATGGCAAGAGAGAATCATGATATGACTTCTATTTATTTACCGGAAGAACAGGAGAAACTGCTGAAAGCTATTTATCAAGTGAACCCGAGGATCGTATTGGTTTTCCATTCGGGAAATCCGCTAACTTCTGAATGGGCGGATGTGCATATACCGGCGATTATGCAGGCCTGGTACCCCGGGCAGGAAGCCGGTAGAGCCCTGGCCGATTTATTGTTTGGGAACGAAAATCCATCGGGTAAGCTACCTATGACTATTTATCGGGCGGAAGATCAGTTGCCGGATATCCTGGATTTTGATATGTGGAAAGGGCGTACTTATCGTTATATGAAGGAAGATCCTTTATATGGTTTCGGTCATGGGTTGAGTTATACATCATTTGGGTTCGATGGTATACAAGGAAGTGATACCTTGAAATCGGGCGCAAGGTTGCAATGTTCGGTTGAATTATTCAATACCGGTAAATGGACCGGAGAAGAAGTCGTCCAGGTGTATGTTTCCAGAGAAAATACTCCTGTCTATACATATCCGTTGAAAAAATTGGTAGCGTTTAAAAAGGTGAAACTTGCTCCGGGTGAGAAGAAGAGAGTTGAATTTAATATACCTCCCCGGGAGTTGTCGGTCTGGGAAAATGGAAACTGGAGGATGCTTACCGGAAAGTATACGCTGTTTATAGGTTCCGGACAACCGGGACTGGCAAAGGGTGTTACGAAAGGTTTTGAGGTTAAGACACAATAAGGTTGGTTTTTACAGGTTCTGAGGTAGTAGTGTTTTTTTAAGGAAAGATTGTTTGAAGGTAATTTCTTTATGTACTTGTTCTCTGATGTAAGGGTGTGCTGATTGTATCACTATCGGATAAAATAATACTGGATTGTTAATGATAACTGCACTAATTTTACATTTGAGAAAGTTCTCCGATATTGGGATAAAACAAGTCTCGATTTCGTCTTTTAGATAAACTATGGTAGAATAACGGATGCATTGAAGGCAGAAAAGAAATAAAGAGTGTTTGTCTGAATTGCATAAGTGAATGATAAAATCATACTTGTTTGTTCTCCCGGTTGACTCTATTTTTGCATTATCACAAAATTAATCATTTTAAATCAGTGTAATAGTATGAAGAACATGATGTTGTTTCTGATGGCGCTCTTGATGAGCAGCCATATGATGGCTCAGCAAACCATTGTTACAGGCGTAATCACCGATGCTAACGATGGATCTCCATTGATTGGAGCCAATGTACTGGTCAAAGGTGCCGGAACCGGTTCTATTGCCAATGTGGACGGTAAATACAGTGTAAACGTTCCGAGTGGCAAGAATGTACTGGTCTTCTCGTGTGTGGGGTATAAAGAACAGGAGATTACTTTAAAACCCGGACAGAAAATACTCAATGTGACAATGAAGGAAGATACTGAACTGCTGGATGAGGTGGTAGTCATAGGCTATGGTACAATGAAGAAGAGTGACTTGACAGGATCGGTCACCAGTATCAAAAGCGAAGACTTGATGAAAACCAATCCGATCAGTATCAACCAGGGACTTCAGGGGCGTATTGCAGGTGTGCAGGTCAACCAGAATGATGGTGCTCCCGGAGCAGGCGTGAGTATTCAGATTCGTGGTGCGAACTCGTTTTCAACTTCTACAGAACCGCTTTACATTGTAGATGGTATTCCTTTTACCAGTAGTGGAATGCCCGGAACAGGTAAAGATGGTATGATGCAGACGGCCAATCCTCTGTCGACGATTAATCCGTCGGATATCGAGTCTATTGAGATCCTGAAGGATGCTTCAGCTACGGCTATTTACGGATCACGCGGTGCGAACGGAGTGGTATTGATTACCACCAAGCGTGGTGCGAAGGGAAAAGACAATATCAGCTTCAGTGCTAATTTCGGAATATCGAAAGTAGTGAAGAAATTGGATATGTTGGATGGATATGCATATGCGATGTATAGGAATGAAGCAGCACGGATGTTTAATGAATACGAGAATGCAAATGAAGCTATTCCTTATCCGGGCACTTCGAAAGTGGACCCGAATACCGGTGAATCGGTTTATTCTCCGGGACCGGAAGATTACCGGAATGGTACGTATCCCAGTGTAAACTGGCAGGATGAAGTATTTGAAACAGCTTTTTCCCAGGAATACAATCTGAGCGTGAACGGTTCGAATGATAAGGGGTATTATGCAATCTCCGGTAATATACTGGATCAGAGCGGTATCATTCATAACTCCGGATACAAACGTTATTCATTCCGTGCGAATCTCGCTCGTAAGGTACACGACTGGATTGAAATCGGTACGAATATGAGTTTTACCAACTCATTGAACAAGCTTGCCAAAACCAATTCTGTCAGTGATGGTATTATCCGGGGGGCTTTGTTCTATCCGGCTACCGCACCCTTGGACGATGAAACGAATAATGCCCAGTTGAACTGGTTCTCATCGAATCCTTATGTATATACCCGTGCGGCTAAAGATGAACTGGCAACGAATAGTTTCTTCTCTTCTTCATTTGTGGAAATCACACCGTATAAGGATTTGAAAGTTCGTCAGAATGTGGGTTTCTCCTATAATATAAACGAACGTGATGTGTACTATAACAGAGAGACGGTGGAAGGTAAAGATCCGACAAACGGATACGCCTCAAAAGCTGATAACTGGGCGAAGAATCTGGTACTTGAAACGATGGCGACTTACAACAAAACTTTCAATAAGAATCATTCGTTGAATGTGGTTGCTGCTTTCTCTTATGAAAGAGGGGACTATGGTAATAAAGCAATGGTAGCTACCGGATTCCCCCAGGACCTGACGGAAGACTTTGATATGAGTGCCGCTGTGAATCCGCAGAAGCCGACCAGTGGACGCGGAATGACTTCTCTGGTTTCTTTCCTGGGACGTGCCAACTATAACCTGATGAATAAGTATCTGTTTACTGCCTCTTTCCGTCGGGATGGTTCCAGTAAGTTTGCACCGGGCAACAAATGGTCTAACTTTGCTTCAGGAGCTATTGCCTGGAGAGCATCGGAAGAGCAGTTTATTAAGGACCTGAATTTGTTTAGTAACCTGAAGTTCCGTGCAAGTTCCGGGCAGACTGGTAATCAGGCGATAGGCGCCTATGCTACCCGTGACTATCTGACTGTGGCCAATTATCCGATTAACGGTGCACTTTCCAGTGGATTTGCCAATCTTACCTGGAGAGGACCTGCCAATCCGGATTTGAAGTGGGAGACTACCAGCCAGTATAATGTGGGTGTGGATATGGGATTCCTGCAGAACAGAATTAATTTGACTGTCGATCTGTATTACAAAAAGACATCTGACTTATTGCAGAATATACAGATACCACAAAGTACAGGTTTCTCGAATATGACGACTAACTTTGGAAATGTAACGAATAAGGGACTTGAAATTACCGGAAAGTTCTATGCGATCACCGGTAAGAACTTCAACTGGGATTTTGATGCTAATATTTCCTTTAACCGTAACAAGATCAGCGGACTTCCGGGAGATCAGTTTGCCCAGGGATGGAGTAAGGCTGATAATGTATTCCTGCAGCGCAACGGAATGCCGATCGGAACCATTTATGGATTTGTGGAAGATGGTTTTTATGATAATATTGCTGAAGTAAGAGCCGACCCGTTTTATGCAAAAGAGTCAGAAGCCGTATGTAAAGCAATGGTGGGTGAGGTGAAATATAAAGATTTGGATGGAGTAGCCGGTATTACAAATGCTGATCGCCAGGTAATTGGGGATACGAATCCGGATTTCACTTTCGGTATGACTCACAATTTTACTTATAAGAACTTTTCTTTAAGCTTTTTCCTGCAAGGATGTGTCGGAGGTGATATTTTCAATGCGAACTTACTCGAGGTGACTATGAGTGGTATTGGTAATATTCCGCTGAATATATATGAATCTCGCTGGACACCCGAAAACCGGGAGAATGCCAAATGGCCGAAAGCTTATGCCGGCTATGGAAGAACGATGAAACTGTCTGATCGTTATGTAGAAGACGGATCTTATCTGAGAATGAAGAATATTAATCTGGGGTATAAGTTTGTCTCTCCGTTCAAGGGAATTGAATCGATCAATCTGTTTGCTTCTGTCAGCAATGTATTCACCATTTCGGGATATAGCTGGTATGATCCGGATGTAAACTCTTTCGGTAGTGATGCTTCTCGCCGTGGCGTGGATTTATTCTCGTATCCAAGTAGTCGCACCTTCTCATTTGGTTTACAGTGTACGTTCTGATGTTTAACTCAAATCAAGAAAAGTCATGAAAAAAATAATATTCAAATCGTTTTTATTGCTATGGACAGTCCTGTTGGCATGTTCATGCAATGATTTGCTGGAAGAAAAGGCCTATGATTTTGTGTCACCCGAACAGTTGGGAGACAGTGAGAGTGCGGCTTCCCAGCTTGTGACAGGTACTTATAATACAGTGATCACCAGCTTTATTGCTCCGGGTTCTTATCTTTATCTGACCAATATGGATTGTGACTATGCGTCGGGTGCATCATGGGCATTTGGTAATGTCGGAGCAGGTAATCCACAAGGATTCTGGGGAATAGATCATATGTGGCAGGGCAGCTATACGTTGATTCACCGGGCAAATCTGGGTATATCCAAGATCTCGGCTATGAATAACCTGACTCCGGAGAGTAAACAGGACGCTTTGGCACAACTCTGCTTCCTTAAAGCATGGGCTTATTTTAACTTGGTGAGAAATTACGGTCCTGTGCCTATTTTCCGGAAATCAATATCGGAAGGGGAAGCTATGAGCCAGCCTCGTGCCTCGGTATCGGACGTATACACACATATCATTGAATTGCTGGAACAAGCTGAAGGAATGTATTCGAAAGATGATGCCGGGTTTGTAGCGGGACGTGCCTCGAGCGGAGCTGCCAAAGCGTTATTGGCGAAAGTATATGTTACTATGGCTTCCGGGGCGATGTCCGGTGTGCCTATCGTGGTTAAGGGAGGAGATCCGAATATATTTGAACCACAACCTATCACGCACATTGCAAAGACTGTTGCAGGTTATGAGTCTTTTGATCCGGCCAAGTATTATGCGTTGGCACGTGACAAAGCTTGGGAGGTGATAAACGAATATACCCTGTTTGATAATTATATGGACGTATGGGCCATAGGAAACCGTAATAAGGGAGAACACATCTGGATGGCACAGGCCATCAGCGGTGATAAGGACTTTGGAAACACGATCTGTCAGGATTATGTGGGCATTTTCAAAGAAGACGGTACGATGGAAGGTAACTGGTATGGTATGCGCGATCACTGGTATCTGCTTTTCGAAGAACAGGATACGCGTATTGTCGATGGAGTTATTCACCGATATGCGTCGGATGGAATATCCAATGGTAAGGTTATCTATAACTATTATCCCCGTTGGTATGCAGATAAAGTAGAGAATAAGGAGGTATATGACAGTCAGGGCAATGCTTTTGATGGTACGGAAGTCTATCATGAAGGTCAGGGGTGGACATTGGCGAAATTGACGAAATTTACTTTTGTTACAGACCGGAAACAAAAAAACAGTGATTTTCACTTTCCGTTGCTCCGTTTGCCGGATATAATGTTGATTTATGCTGAGGCTGTCAATGAATTGAATGGCGGACCGGACGCTGAGGCCTATAATCAGGTGAACCGCATTCGTACGCGTGCCCATGCCACTCCGTTCTCCGGAATGAATCAGGATGAATTCCGTTCGGCTGTACTGGAAGAGCGTGCCCGTGAATTGGCCTATGAAGCTGACCGCCGTTATGATCTTTTCCGTTGGGGTATCTATCTGGATGTGATGAATGCCATCGATATGGATGAGCATAATGTGACTAAACGTCGTTTGGAGCGTAATCTTCTATATCCGATACCTACCAGTGAGGTGAACTCTAATGATAAGATTGATTCTAACAATCCGGGATGGTAATGAATACATTCGTAACATTTAAAATTGAAGATACAATGAAAACATTTAGATATATTTTATTCGTATGGGTGATTCTGGGCTGTGGTCTGTTTGCATCGTGTAAAGATGATGAAGTGGAATATGCCCCTCTGGCTGTCACCCGGGTATCTACGGTACTCGATCGCGAACAGGGGATCGATCAGGCTAATCTTGCACAATATATCATTGTGCAAGGTACAGGATTGAATGCTGTTAATTCGATTCTGGTAAATGATGTACAGGTTGATTTGAGAGATGCGTATATCACTTCCGGAGAAATAACTTTTCCGATCCCCAGGGTAATTCCGGGAGAGGTAAATAATCTGATAACTTTAGGAAACGGAAATTCTACCGTAACTACTCCGATATCGGTGTTTATTCCTGAATTGGAGGTGAACGGTATGTTCAATGAATTTACGCCGGCAGGTGATACGATGCAGGTGGTTGGCGATTATTTTGATCTTTATGAGATAACGACCGAATCGGGGCAGCTGTTCTTTGGTGGAAAAGAAGCGGAGATAACAAAAGCAACCGGTAACAGTCTGAGTTTTGTGTTGCCGGAGGATGCCGTAATAGGTTCAAAAATTAAATTAGTCAGCCCGGTTTGTGGAGAAGTCATGGTTCCCGGTAAATATATGGAAAAGGGCAATATGCTGTGTGACTTTGACCCGTTCACCGGTTGGGGAGGTGGTAAATATGTGATAAATGGTCCCGTTCCTGCTCCGTACAGCGGACAATTCTCCCGTTTCAAGATTAATAAGGGAGATGCGAATGATTGGGACTGGAACGAGGTGACTACTATTGCACAGTGTGCTGTCGAATACTTTCCCGAGGTTATTGCCGATCAGGATAAATATTTGCTGAAGTTTGAAGTAAATACAATCAAGCCATTGACCAAAAGACAGATCCGATTTTACTTCTCGCAGATTAATTACGATTGGGAACCTTTTGCATCGGGACTCGCCTTGAATACGAACGGAGAGTGGAAAACGGTTTCTATTGACCTGGGAGAAATGTGGAAAGGGGACATTCCTAATGATGGAGTTTTACAGATTATGGGTAATAGTTGGGCGGAAGATACGGATATATGCTTTGATAATTTCCGTATTGTTCCCAAAGATTAAGGTGTGTTTAGTGAAAGGTAGTTTATTGACTGCCTGATGTAGGGTAGAGTTGGTAAAAGAGGGGCAGTTTTCTTATAACTATCCCTCTTTTTAACTCACTCCGCAATATGAATAAAAAAAGAATGACAATGCGGAAAATTCAATATTTGTTTATCGGTTTGTTCTTCTGTCTGGGGATACAGGCACAGGAGAAATTTAATATCAGGGGGGTACTTCCCTGGCATAATTTCTTGTCAGGACCTACTTCATGGAACTTGTCAGATTACCGGAATTATCTGGATGAATGTCAGAAAAATGGTATCAACTTCATTGGTTTCCACAATTATACGGGGGGTGGTGAGCGTTATGCCACTTATGTGGAACCTATGATAAAAATAGAATATAAGAATATTCTTCCTCAAGCCTGTTTTGATAATTCTCTGACTGCACGTTGGGGCTATCTGCCGATGGCTGTGAAAAACTTTGCTTATGATACGGGAAAAGTATTCCACTTACCTGCAGGGGCAGAAGCTTTCGGTAATGACGGTTCGGTTACCTCGCACTCTCCCCGGGAGCATTACGAAAGGGCCCAGGGGCTGATGCGTGATGTATTGAAAATGGCACATGAACGGGGAATTCGTATGGCTATGGGATTTGAATTCGGAGTGATTCCTCCCGAATACTTTTCTTTGAATGTAGCCGGAGACTGTTTCTATTGGCCGGGTGAATCGAATATGATTCCGAATCCGAAAAGTCAGATAGCAGCCGAGATACATTATGCTGCAATTGATGATATCCTGAAAGCTTATCCGGATATTGATTACATCTGGATGTGGCTGAATGAACATTCGTTTATGGGAGTCGATACTCAGAAAGCATTGCGGAATGCACCTTTTGCCCGTGCTTATCGGGAAAATGAAAGCTTCTTTGAGGAAGCGGCCGATTCATCGGCCCGTTTTGTCGGAGTGTGGGCGCTGGAATATATGAAACTGACTTATGATTATCTGAAATCAAAGGGTTCGCATGCCAAATTGATCCTTGGTGGCTGGGGAGGAGGACATCAGTTACCTTCATTGCTGAAAGGATTGGACAGAGCTTTGCCCAAAGATATTATTTTCAGTTGTCTCAATCCGGATCTGGGGAAAAGTCCACAACCGGAGTTTTTAGGAGAGATTGCCCGGAACCGTAGTGTATGGGCAGTTCCCTGGTTGGAAGGCGATCACCAGTTGTGGCATTTTCAGCCAAGGGTCCATATGATGCGTGAACATGTGAAACTTGCCGCTAAACAGAATCTGAACGGAGTGGTTGCTATCCACTGGCGTACGGAGGAACCTCGTTTTAATTTCCGAACGTTTGCCCATTTTGCTTCGGATAAAGATGCCAAAGAAAGTGTGGAGCAGTTGTATGACAGATTTCTGACGGAGGAGTTCGGAAAAGATGCGGCTAAAAAAATGACCCCGTTGCTTGCCGGAATGGATTGGAAACAAATTCAGTGGAATGTGCCTTCGCCGGAGTTTTACGCCTATACTCCGGAATGGGGACTGCTGGACGAAAATAATGTGCGGATACGGAAAGAACTGGTGTCTTCCGGAGAATCATTATTGAAAAAGTTAAAAGGGGAGCAGCGGGATAATCTGGAACGTTTCATAGCAATGTTTCGTTTTGAACTTCTCTTGGGAGAGGTGGATCAGGCTATGATGCCTGCTTTTACCTTAAAGAAGAAAGAAGCGCAAGGTGAGAAAATAGATGCTTCACAGGAATATGCGGATGCATACCGGTTATTGCTTTCAGCACCAATCAAAGAGATGTTCGATACTTATGTGAAACGGGTTCATTCACGTGGAGAACTGGGCGTTCTTAGCTCTTTGAACCAGCGTGTGTGGCGTGAATACAATGAACTTAAAACTTATCTGGAAAATAAAATAAAATAGAAATGAGACGAATGGCATATCACCTGCTGGCTGTTTTGATTCTGGCAATGACAGCATCGACAATCAAAGCACAGATTTTATTGGTTACTTCGGGTACACCGGTCGAAGAATATGCGGCAGCAGAGCTTCAACGATATTACTATCAGTTGTCCGGGCGGCTATTATCTGTCGGACATGGAGAGGTGCCGGACAGGAAAACGGAATTTGTGCTTACAAGACTGGATCATCCGTTGATGACTTCTTGGAAAGACAATGGAGTGCTGGCTCTGGCATCAGTGCCCGGAGCACAGGGGTATGTCATTCGGACAGTGAAGGAAAAAAGCAGGCAACTGGTGGTTATTGCCGGTGCGGATGCCAGTGGACTGCTTTATGGCGTATATGGGTTATTGGAGGATCATTTAGGAATGCGTTTCTATATGAACGGGGATGTGTATCCCGATAAAAAAAAGCCGCAGACAAAGTTACCGTTTATCCGGGATGAACGTACGCCGACAATGACCGTTCGCGGATTTCTTCCCTGGACTAATTTTCCGCAATCGGCTACGATTTACTCATGGGATGATTGGCGTTACATCATAGATCAGGCTGCGCGGATGCGGATGAATTTTATTATGATTCATAACTATAACGGGTTTTGCGGGCATAATGAATTGTTTCATAATTTTGAGTATAAAGGTCATTTGTCACGTGGATGGATGCCTACCATAAAGACCGGACACGGATGGTGTTGCCCCGGATGGGATGTCAATGAATATCTTTTTGGAGCATCCGGGATTTATGATGACTATGATTTTGGAGCTGATTATGGGTTACATAATGAAACGCTGACGAATAGCCAGATCAAAGAGAAAGGAGCAACTATATTCCGCAAGGTGATCGCCTATGCACATTTGCGTGGTGTGAAAATAGGCTTAGGATTGGATATCGATGTCCTCTTGCCGGAATATCAGACTGAGCCGGATAATAGAGAAGTAATTAAGGCACAGGTTACAGAAATTGCCTGTGAATATCCGGAACTGGATTATCTGCTTTGTTTCCAGTCTGAGGGTCAGAAGAATGAAGCTTTTTATGCCCGCTGGCGGAGAGTTTTTGATGGATTCTATGAAGAGATGAAGCGGATGTCGCCTTCTACCCGTATAGCTGTATCGGGGTGGGGGCTGACCCCGGAATCAGTGAATAGTCTGCCCGAAGATGTTATTTGTGCTCCCATATCTTATTATTCGGCAGCGTTCGAACCGGGAAGTGTGTATGGCAGTCGTGAATACTGGGGATGTCCCTGGTTGGAACGGGATTTTAACAGTTCTGAATATTACTATCCTTATAATGTGGATCTTTCGGAAACCATCCGGGCCTTTGGAGATGCTTCTCCCAATATGAATGGTTTTTATGCACTGACGTGGAGACTGGCCGACGCTATTTCTCCCAAAATGTGGTATATCAGTAAGGCCCCCTGGTATAAGCGTGAAGTACTGGATTCTTCGGAGAAGGTATATCGGGATTTTGCATGTGCCAGTTACGGGAAAAATGCAGCCGATGCCATTACCGGTATTATCAATCAAAACGAGCCTTTTGCCACTGACTTTGGCGAGTGTCAGGAAACACCCGGATTTAATCAGGTGGTGCATACTTATCCGTTGATGAACCTTCGTTCGATGGCTTTTATCGGGAAAAATGGAGAAACCGTAAAGATAGAAGCTACTGGATACAAAGAGAAGAAAGGTACCCAAAATGCCCCTTGTGATGAAGGTGGTGAGTGTGTAGGGTATATTATGGCGGATGACTGGTTGGAGTATCCTGCGGTTGATTTTAGTAATAGTCCTGAGCGGATGTCCGTTCGGGTCGCTTCTGCATCTTCGGGTGGGGTTGCCACTGTTTGTCTGGACCGTCTGGAAGGCCCTGTTATCGCCCGGTTTGAGGTAAAGAATACGGAAGGGTGGCAATCTTGGAGAACGCTGACGGTTCCGGTGAGCGGATTGAAAGGTATTCATACATTGTATATTCGTTTTCAACCTTTTGATGTGATAGCCGGGGCGGAAAAATTAGCTGAAGCACAATTGAAAACCATTGATAGTTGTATGACGGTTACTCCGGATGCACTTCAGAGGTTGCGTCTTTCCCGGTTGCGTGCGCGCATTCAGGGTGCTGCTTGCCACATTGCGTTGAATGCCGGTTTTGAAGCTTATCGGTGGGATGATTTACCCGGAAAGATGGATGAATGGGCGCGCAGCTTCCTGTATCGTATCGAGGATATTTCGTCCTACGGGAATATCATGAGTACTCAGAATAGATTTGTCAAACAGAATTATGTAGCGAAAATCAATCAACTTCGTAAGCAACAGCGGGTACAGGCACCTTCGCATATCACAGCCAAGGGAACCCGTGAGGGAGCATTGGTCAGTTGGCGTAATGAAGAACCGGCGGCAAAGGCTTTTGTTGTTTGTCGTAATGGAGAAGAGATTGATACATTGGCAGCCGGTGTGACATGCTATCGGGATATATTTCATGGAGTTGCTGTCTATTCGGTGTACACGGTGGATGTTGAAGGGCATAAGAGTCCTTTGGGAATACCTGCCCGGTGTCCGGCTGGAAATGCAGATCGTGAAGCACCGGTTATTGTTATTAATTCTCCGGTGACTTCCGTAATGAAGGGAGCTCCGTTGCATATCCGGTTTTCTGTGGTTGAAGACCGGTTGCCCGAAGTTGTATCCGGAACACTTCACTATCGGAAACCGGGAGATAAAGTATGGAAAGAGTTGCCGTTTGAACGCCGGGTCAGAGCTGTCTTCACATTGACGTTGCCTGCTTCCGGGATTACCGAAGAAGGAATAGAATACTATATTTCTGTTTCCGATTCTCACAATACCTCCTTTTATCCGGCCTCTGCTCCGTTCCGGAATCATACGGTAGTGGTGACGGGAGTACAGGGGAATGATAAACCGATACCTCCGGTGGTAAAACAAATCGATAATAACCGTATGTACTGGACTTGTACGGAAAATGCGGAAATGTATCGCATCTATCGTGCTAAGACTCCTGATTTTGCAGTCGGGGCAGGTACGTTTGTGACGTTTGTAGCTGGAAATACATGCACCTTTGCCGATAATGGATTCGATTTTGACGGAACTCCTTTAAAAGGGACTTATTATTATCGCCTGACTTCCGTATCACGGTGGGATTGTGAAAGTGAGGCATCAGATATCATTCAAATAGATTATCAATGAAAAGAATTGGAATATACATTGCTACTGTGGTCTGCATCTTGTCCTGTGTTCCCCCGCAAAGGAATTTGCTGACAGAAACCAGACAGATGCTGGTTGACTCAGGCGCAACTGAACGGACGGCAGCTTTGTTTTATAACTTGCGCCAACTGACCGGGAAACAGGTTGTTTACGGACAACATAATTATGAAATGGATGGGTTTGACTCGGATACCACACGCTGGCGGGATGAAGCGAACCGATGTGACGCATACGATGTGACGGGAACTTATCCAGCTTTGGCCAGCTTTGATTTTCTTCATTTTACAAATCCCCGTAGTTGGGAAACAAAAGACCCGGATTACATCCGGCAGAAGTTTCATGCTGCATATAACCGAGGTAACGTGATTACATTCTGCTGGCATTATTACAATCCGGTGACCGGTGGAAACTTTTATGATACCACCCGGGTGGTCCGCCATATCTTACCGGGAGGTTCCCATCATGCTATATTTAAGGCTGACCTGAAAATCATTGCCGACTTTGCCCACAATGCAAAAGCCGACAACGGAGAATTGATTCCCATTATATTCCGTCCCTGGCATGAGTTTGATGGCAACTGGTTCTGGTGGGGCAGAAATCATTGCCGGGTTGAGGAGTTTAAAGAATTATATAGGTTTACGGTCACTTACCTCAGGGACTCTCTGCAGGTACATAACTTTCTGTATGCTTTCTCTCCTGATTGTGGCTTTACTACCGAAGCCGAATACCTGGAACGCTATCCGGGAGATGAATATGTAGATGTGGTAGGAATGGATAATTACTGGGATTTTCGTCCGGATGGAGGAGACACTTCTCTGGTTGTTTTGAAAGCACGTATACTGACTCAGTATGCCCGGCAGCATGCAAAACTTTCGGCTATTACCGAGACCGGTACACAGACCCGTGACTCGTTGTGGTATACGCAATTGTTGTCCATCCTGCGTTCGGAAGGAGTAGCTTTGAACTATGTGTGTAGCTGGTCCGGGTTTGCTCCTTATAAAGGACATCCGGCTGCAACCGATTTTTGCCGGTTTAAGGAAGATTCCCTGATACTTTTTGCAGATGAGATTCCCGATTTCTATACTTGGCCTTAACCTGCTTATAATAATATCATGGAATGCTAAGATAGTATTAGGTATATATGCGGACGACGCTTATCTTTGCAATATCAGTTACAGAGTGAAAAGAATCTTATAAATAAAACATCTGATAATTATGAAAACCCTATCGAGTATACTACTGACCTTGCTGGTCGTGTTCGGGGCATGTACTTCTCCCCGGATTTCTTCCGATCCTTTTGTCCGTGTGTCAGACGGGCGTCTGACGGTGAATGGAAAACCTTACTATTATATTGGGACCAATTTCTGGTATGGAGCCATATTGGGGTCACAGGGGCAGGGGGGTAATCGTGAAAGGCTGCTTCGTGAACTCGATCACCTGAAAGCCCATGGAATCAATAACCTGCGTGTTCTTGTCGGGGCCGACGGAAAAGATGGTATCCCGACAAAAGCTGAACCTGCGCTTCAGATAGAAGCGGGCGTATATAACGATACTATTTTCGACGGACTCGATTATTTCTTATCGGAGTTGGGCAAACGGGATATGTATGCTGTGCTTTTCCTGAACAATAGTTGGGAGTGGTCGGGCGGATATTCCCAATACCTTTATTGGGCGGGACACGGTGAGGTACCGATGCCGAATATAGCCGGGTGGGATGCTTTCTCCGGTTATGTGGCACAATACGCTAAGTCTGAAAAAGCACACCGTCTGTTCCGGAATCATGTCACCCACGTCGTGAATCGTGTCAACCGGTACACGGGAAAGAAATACAGTGAAGATCCTGCGATCATGTCCTGGCAGATAGGAAATGAGCCCCGTCCGTTCGGTGAGGAGAATAAGGAAAGTTTTGCGGCGTGGATTGCGGATTGTGCGGCACTTATTAAATCATTGGACCCTAATCATCTGGTCTCGGTCGGATCGGAGGGAATGGCCGGTTGTGAAGGAGATCTTTCACTTTGGACTTCCATTCATGCCGATGCCAATATCGATTATGCCACGATTCATATCTGGCCGAACAATTGGGGATGGATCGATAAGAAAGATATTCCGGGCACTCTCGGACAGGCCATAAATAATACTTGCTCTTATATTGACATACATGCTCAAGAGGCTCATAAGATAAACAAGCCGTTGGTGCTTGAAGAGTTCGGTTTGCCGAGAGACAGCGTAAAGTTTGCCTCGGACAGTCCGACTGTCCAACGAGACCTTTATTATAGGGAAGTGTTTGATATCGTCAAAAAGCATGCTGCCGGGAAAGGTGTTTTTCAAGGATGTAATTTCTGGGCATGGGGTGGATTTGCACAACCCCGCCACCTCTTCTGGGAAAAAGGAGATGACTACATGGGAGATCCCGGGCAGGAAGAACAAGGGTTGAATTCGGTTTATGCAACGGATTCGACAGTGGATATGATTAGAGAGACGGTAAATGATATTAACCAGATAATTCAGAAACAATGAAAATGAAATTACTGTGTATTCTGTTGCTGGGAGTGATTCCCGTATGCCCGATCCATGGCAAGGATACGTTCGGGAAGAAAAAAGATAAAGCAACGCGGCTCCTTTTTTATGATCTGAATAAGAACGGGCAGATGGATACCTATGAAAACCCCTCTGCTCCAGTAGAAGAGCGTGTGGAGCACCTTCTGTCACAGATGACGCTGGAAGAAAAGGTAGGCCAGATGCTTACTTCATTGGGGTGGCCGATGTACGAACGGGTGGGAGAGGAAATTCGCCTGACTGCACGGTTGGAAAAGGAAATCAGCGAATATCATATCGGGGCACTCTGGGGCTTTATGCGGGCCGATCCATGGACACAGCGCACACTGCATACCGGCCTCAATCCTTCATTGGCTGCCCGCGCCTCCAACCGTCTTCAGGCTTTTGTCATGGAGCATAGCCGTTTGGGCATTCCGTTGTTCCTGGCGGAAGAATGCCCTCATGGACATATGGCGATTGGTACAACCGTTTTTCCCACTTCCATTGGTCAGGCCAGTACCTGGAATCCGGAGCTGATCCGGCAGATGGGGCGTATTATTGCAACCGAAGCAAGTGCTCAGGGAGCGCATATCGGTTATGGGCCGGTACTCGATTTAGCCCGCGATCCGCGTTGGTCACGTGTGGAAGAGACTTACGGAGAAGACCCTTATCTGAATGGAGTGATGGGAGCTGCTTTGGTTCGCGGTTTTCAAGGGGACACACTAAGGGGGCGTAAAAGCGTAATTGCCACTCTCAAGCATTTTGCCTCGTATGGCTGGACCGAAGGGGGACATAACGGAGGTACTGCCCATCTGGGCGAACGTGAACTGGAAGAAGCTATTTTCCCTCCTTTTCGTGAAGCTGTAGGGGCAGGAGCATTGTCGGTGATGAGTTCGTATAATGAAATAGACGGTAATCCGTGTACCGGAAGCCGCTATTTGCTGACAGATATTTTGAAAGACCGTTGGCAATTCAAAGGTTTTGTCGTGTCCGATTTGTATGCTATTGGCGGATTACGGGAACACGGAGTTGCAGGCAGTGACTATGAAGCAGCCGTGAAAGCTGTGAATGCCGGGGTGGATAGTGATCTGGGGACGAATGTATATGCGGAACAACTGGTTGCCGCAGTTCGAAAAGGAGATGTCGCTATGGAGACAGTAGATAAGGCGGTACGCCGCATATTATCTCTCAAATTCCACATGGGATTGTTTGATGCTCCGTTTGTTGATGATAAGCGTCCGGCACAACTGGTTGCCTCTCCCGAGCATATCGGACTGGCTCGTGAAGTTGCCCGTCAGTCAATCGTTCTGCTTAAGAATGAAGACAAGCTGTTACCGTTAAAGAAGGATATTCGTACCCTTGCCGTCATAGGTCCCAATGCCGATAATGGTTATAATATGCTTGGTGACTATACAGCCCCTCAGGCAGACGATTCTGTGGTGACTGTTCTGGAGGGCATCCGGCAAAAAGTTTCTAAAGACACCCGTGTGCTTTATGCCAAAGGTTGTGCCGTGCGGGATTCTTCCCGTACCGGATTTGCCGATGCCATAGAGGCTGCCCGTAGTGCCGATGTCGTGGTGATGGTAGTAGGAGGATCGAGTGCCCGGGATTTTTCTTCGGAATATGAAGAGACAGGAGCCGCCAAGGTCTCTGCAAACCGGGTCAGTGATATGGAAAGTGGAGAGGGATATGACCGTGCCACACTTCATCTTATGGGCAGACAATTGGAATTGCTGGAAGAGGTTCGCAAATTGGGCAAGCCGATGGTATTGGTCCTGATCAAAGGGCGCCCGTTATTGATGGAGGGAGTCATTCAGGAAGCAGATGCAATTCTTGATGCCTGGTATCCGGGTATGCAGGGAGGAAATGCTGTGGCAGATGTGCTATTTGGCGATTACAATCCGGCAGGTCGTCTCACACTTTCCGTTCCGCGTTCGGTCGGACAGCTTCCGGTGTACTATAATACGAAACGTAAGGGAAATCGCAGTCGCTATATAGAAGAGGCGGGTACTCCCCGTTATCCTTTTGGCTATGGCCTTAGCTATACGACGTTCTCCTATACCGGCATGAAGGTTCGGGTGAGTGAAGAAAGCAATCACTGCTGGGTAGATGTATCGGTAACTGTACGCAACCAGGGTACAGTGGATGGTGACGAAGTGGTGCAGCTTTATCTGCGGGATGAAGTCGGCAGCTTTACAACTCCTGACAGACAGCTGCGTGCTTTCAGCCGTGTACGCCTGAAAGCAGGTGAGACCCGGGAAATAACTTTTACTCTCGACAAGAAGTCGTTGGCCCTGTATATGCGGGACGGTGAA